>Ga0228535_1000408_pt1 | contig 124683 bp, 82 predicted proteins | sample SJ1metagenome_FD_168457 | JGI IMG/M metagenome (GOLD analysis project Ga0228535, IMG submission 168457) | Enriched culture of PCE-dechlorinating microbial communities from Ithaca, New York, USA - SJ1 | ecosystem: Engineered > Modeled > Simulated communities (microbial... > Unclassified | place...
CGGTAATCTGTTCCTTTGACAACGGCGGCCTCCTGCCAATCCTGGCGTTCTTCAAGCAAACACCAAGATACAACAGACCCGCCGTTGTCGTTATCCCTCCCCGCTAATCCGTGAAGAACCTAAAAAAGGCGGGCCAGAGGCATCTCTGAACCCGCCGGTACACGCTCGCGCGAACCTCGTGCTACTCGATGGAGTGCCAGCTCCTTTCATGTCGGACTTCGAAGGGTCCCAAGTCGATGTCGATCTGCACCTGGAACTTGCCCTTGAACCCCTCTGGCACTCGCCACGAGTACCGGCAGGTGCCGCCTCAGCCATACTGGAACTTGTCGGCCACGAGCACAGTTCCTTTCTCATTCACAATCTCGAACGTGCGTTCGGAAGAACGCACGCCATTGCGGGCAAAGTTGAAAAGGTACTCCTCACCTGCACAGCCACGAAGGGTTGGATTGATGATCAGGGTGTCTGCATGCCCCTTTTCCACGCTTGTGTTCAGTACAAAGGGCGGTCCTGCGCGAAGCTGCGTTACGTGATCCGGCTGAATCTCAAATGACCGCAAAGCGCCGGAATTCGGCTGTATCGGGAATATCCAATCGTCGCCGTTGGGGTCGTACAGATGCAGCGTGGCAGACACGGTCTGATATCGTCCGACCGGCAGACTCCATCCATTCGTCGTTGGCGATAGAACTTGATTGGCCGCGTCGGACCAGAGCTTCAAGTCCAGCGAAGCATTCGGTGAATCAACCACCAGATGTCCTTCGGGCGGTTCCACCGCGGCAAGTTCGAGCGTTTCGCCGTTGTCCGCGACATGCGGCGCGTAATACCTTCCGTCCACCGCGACCATCGCGGTCAAGGGCGAGATTTCGCCGTCGGGACCGAACTCGTCGAATCTGCCGTTTCCGTTGAGATCGATGGCGAGCACGTCACAGCGGGTTCGCAGAAACGGGTCGAGCGGCAGGGACAACAGGGTCTTGTAGAGTCCGTCGTAGTCCCCATCGATCACCGCAACTGCATAGACTTTCCCGCGGAGACTCAATCGACCGGTTCGGCAATGTGACGGATACACCCACAACGGACCGGGGTTGTCTCGGCGGTAGGAAAGAATGCAGAAACGGACTGTCCCTTGCTGCTCACCATGACCGAGCGCCAGAGGGAGAGGCCCGAACTTGTTTCGGAACGTGACTCTCTCTTCAAGACCTTTGACGAGATGGGCTGGGTAGCATCGCTCGTCGGACAACGTGCCGTCGGCGTCGGCGTCCAGGCACATCTTGAGGTCGCCCGAGAAATCGACAGCGAGCGGCACCTGTCTTCCGCCTGCGGTCAGATAGTAATACGAGGGGCGTCGCATCTCCGACGGGACATCCTTGATATCGCGGGATTGACTGGGCAAGGGAGACAGCGTTTGAGAGACGAGATGTGTGATCGGAGCCAGGTCGGGATTCTCCCTCAGCCGCAAGCGGCACCGGCCTTCCTGGATGGGCTCGCGGACGAGGAGTACCCACAACAGTCCTCCGCATAGGACAATCACCCCCGCCAGTATAATCCAGCGTCGTTTCTTCATCGGGCGACCTCCGCATCGTCTCCGCGCCGCCCCGGCGCACTCTCAGAGCGAGTGCCACGGTCGCTCGTGCTCAACCTCGAACGGACCGAGGTCGATGCCCACCTGGACTTGGAACTGGCCTGAGAAACCCGTTGGTACGCGCCACGCGTACCGGCATGCGCCGCCTCAACCATACTCGAACTGCCCCTCCGCGATCGTCTTGCCCTGCTTATCGAGGATTCGCAGCCACGGGGCCGACAATGCCCCGTTGTTCTTCTTGACCGTCGGCCGGTAGGTTTCGCCGGCACGGCCCTCAAGCACAAGCCCGATCGAGACCATGCCGGGATTCACCCGGCGAACATCGGTCTTCACCGTCAGGGGCGATCCCGGCTTGCGGCGGTTCAGCCAGGAAGGCCCGCCGGCCTGTTGGAGGGCCCAGACATAGCCGAGATGGTCGGGTCGTTTCAGGGTTCCCTGCTCGAACCGCTCTTCGGGCGCCGCAGCCTCGGCGCCCGGTTCGAGGAACAGCGACGAGACCGGTATACCCGCGGCCCCGAGCGCGACCAGGATGTACAACCAGTATTTTTTCAGCGTTTGCATCCTGTTTTTATCGTCCTTCCGGGCGGCCGTCTTGACCATATCACCGTATGCGGACTATGGATTTCTCCCTGATCGAAACGGCGACGGGTCCGCGTCCATGCCCACTCCGGCGATCAGATCGAATGCCACGACCGCTCGTGCTCGACCTGGAAGGGTCCGAGATCGATGTCCACCTGCACCTGGAACTTGCCCTGGAAGTTATCGGGTACTCGCCACGAGTACCGGCAGGCGCCGCCTCAGCCATACCGGAAACTGTCATCGAGCACCACCTTTCCGGCTTCGTCGACGATTCGCAATCTGGGGGCCGCCCTCGGCGTCACGGCCTTCACGACCATGGGACTGTATCTTTGCCCTTCGCGGCCTGCCAGGACCAATCCGATCGACATCTGCCGGTTGCCAACCTGGAAAACATCCGTCCTGACAACAACGACGGGTTTCACCTGCACACCGTTGGCATCCCTGACGACGGATGGCCCGCTGATTTGCGTCAGCACCCATTCGGTCCCGTCTTCATCCGTCTGGCGGACCGACGAGCGGGAATTGAGCCTGGCCCGACCCGACGGCTCATTGAAGATCCATGACAGGGGAAACGCCAGCAACAGGCCCAGCACGACGATGCCGCCCACGATGATGAGTTGTCTTCTATCCATGATGCAGATCCCTCGTTTCGACCGTTTGTACCGCCGGACGAGGCTGTTGTCAACGGAGCGATCCGTGAAAAAAGCATCCGCCTACCCCGATAGACGCGGCTGCGGCTCGTTTGTTACCTGATCTTCCCGGGATTTTCGCTGAGCGCCGGCGTGAGCCGCATTCTCCAGGCAGGACCTTATTGACCTAATTGACCTCATTGACTATGAGGTCAGTAACGTCAATCCGGTCAATGAGGTCCTGCCGGTTGCCCCGGCAAATCCACTTGTTTGCCTGTCTCCAGGCCGTACAATAGCGTCATGGACCCACAGACCCAACAACTCATGCGGAGGGTTCCCTCGGTCGATTCGGTTCTGAGGGAGCCGGAACTCGAAGCGCTCGCGGCCGAGCACGGCCGAAAACTGGTGGCGGACTCCGTCCGTGAGGCGATTGAGGAGATTCGCCGGCAACTCGTGGATCAGTCGTCTCCTGAAACGGATGAGGCAGCAATCCGTGCCCGCGTCCTGACAGCGGCCAGGCAGCGAGTCACAGCGGTCGCCCGGCCGTTCTATGGTCGGGCGATCAACGCCACGGGGATCATCCTGCACACGGGGCTCGGACGCGCGGTCCTGGCGGCCAAGGCGATCGAACAGATCCAGGCCACCCTGCAGGGCTATTCCCTGCTCCAGGTGGACCGCGAGACGGGAAAGCGGTCCCGGCGGGATGAGCGAGTCGAATGGCTCCTCCAACGGCTCACCGGTGTGGAGGCGGCAACCGTCGTGAACAACAACGCGGCGGCGACCGCGATCGTGCTCAATACGGTGGCCAAAGGTAGGGAAGTGATCGTCTCGCGGGGCCAGCTCGTCGAGATCGGCGGTTCGTTCCGGCTGCCCGAGGTGATGGCCTTCAGCGGGGCCAGGCTGGTCGAGGTCGGCACGACGAACAAGACGCACGCCCGCGACTACGAGAACGCGATCACCGAGAACACCGCCGCGATCCTCCGCGTGCACCCGAGCAACTACAAGATCGAGGGTTTCTCGTCGGAGGTCCCGCTCAACACGCTCGTGGAGATCGCACACCGGCACAACCTCGTAATGATCGACGACGTCGGAGCAGGGGCCCTGATCGATTTCTCGCAGTTCGGATTCGAGCCCGAGCCGACGCTGCCGGACTCGGTCCGCGAGGGGGCCGACCTCATCACGTGCAGCGCAGACAAGCTGATCGGCGCCTCGCAAGGCGGGATCATCCTGGGCAAGAAGGGCCTGATCGACAAGGTCCGCAAGAACCAGTTCGCGCGGATCGTGCGCGTGGACAAGCTCACGATGGCGGTCCTGGAGGCGACGCTCAAGCTGTTTCTCGACGAAACCGTCGCGCTTCGTGAGGTCCCGACGCTGCAAATGCTCCAACGCAGCGCCGAGGAGATTCGCGAGCACGCGGAGCGGCTGGCCGCGGCGCTTCGCGAGAAGAAGGCTGACGCAACCACGACCAGCGGGTTTTCGCAGATGGGCAGTGGTTCACTGCCCGCGCAGAATCTGCCGACCACGCTGGTGGCGATCACGCCGGAGGGGATCGGCGCCGAGACTCTGGCCCAGCGGCTGCGACTCCACGAGACTCCGGTCTTCGCGAGAATCCAGAACGACCAGGTGCTCCTCGATCCGCGCACGCTGCGGACCGGCGACGACGAGATCGTCATCGAAGCGGTGGTCGCAGCGATCGCGGCAGGGCAGTAGCGAGAGAAGGCTGTCCTATCCGTCCTATGGGTCCCATGAGTCCTATAGGACAAATAGGACGAATAGGACTCATAAGACCCATGACCACTCAACAGCACAACATCACGATCGGCACCGCGGGCCACGTCGATCACGGCAAGACCGCGCTGGTCAAGCTCCTGACCGGATGCGAGACGGACCGGCTCAAGATCGAAAAGGAACGCGGGATGTCGATCGAGCTGGGCTTCGCTCCGTGCGTGATCGCGGATCTCGAGGTCGGCATCGTTGACGTCCCGGGCCACGAGAACTTCGTCAAAACGATGGTGGCCGGCGCCAGCGGGATCGACGGCTGCATCCTCGTGGTCGCCGCCGATGACGGCGTGATGCCCCAGACCCGCGAGCATCTGGACATCCTGACTTTGCTCGGGGTGGGGCACGGAATCGTCGCTTTGACCAAGGTGGACGCGGTCCCGCCGGAACGGACCACAGCGGCCGCCCATGAAATCCGGCAATTCGTCACCGGCACGTTCCTGCAGGATGCCCCGATCCTGCCGATCTCCAACATCACCGGCCAGGGCTTCGAGGAGTTCTACGAGGCTCTCAAGGCCATGGTCGCGGCCATCACGCCCAAGACCGCCGGCGGCGTCTTCCGCGTGCCGGTCGAGCGGGCGTTCGCCGCAAAGGGCTACGGCACGATCGTGGCGGGGATCCCGACCTGCGGCTCGATCGCCATCGGCGACGAGGTCGAGCTGCTGCCTCAGCAGAAGAAAGGCCGCGTCCGGTCCGTCCAGGTCTACGGCCGGGACAGCACGCATGCCTTGGCGGGCCAGTGCGCCGCGATCAATATCCCGCAATGGGATCACAAGGACGTCGAGCGGGGCAACGTCGTTACCCTCAGCGACTACTTCGCCCCGCGCCAGTGGTACCTGTGTGAGCTCAAGCTGCTGGACTACGAGAAGGCCGACCTCAAGAACGGCGCCCAGGTCAAGTTCCACACCGGCACTTCCGAGACCACAGCCAGCGTCTACCTCTTCCAGGAAAGCAGCCTCAAGCCCGGCCGCCGGTGCCTGATCCAGGTCTTCCTGAACCATCCCGTCATCGCGGGTCCGCGGGACCCTTTCATTCTTCGATCGATGTCGCCGACCCGCACGCTCGGCGGCGGCATCATCGTCGAAGCGATCGAGAGGCGGCTCAAGCGCACGCATTCCGAGGTCCTGGCCGAGGTCGTCGAGCGAGCCAGAGCCGTGACGCAACCGAAGACCTTCGTCGAGTACTGCGTGAAGACCGCCGAATCCGTCGCAGCCGACGAGAAGCAGGTCTCCCTTCGCACGAAGACGCCCTTGAAGGAGCTTGCGCCCTTCCTGGCGGAACTCGTGGGCGAGGGCCGCATCGTGCCGCTGAGCGGCAAGGTGTTCATCCACGTGGATACCGCCAGGCAAGTCCGACAGCATCTGCTCGATGTCATCGGCGCTTTCCACCGCCAGCGGCCGGAGAGCCCGGGCATCACGCGCGAACAACTCTTGGCGGACTCCGCTGTCCGCAAGGACGTGTTCGACGCGATGACCGAGCAACTGCGATCCGAGGGCAAACTGGTCGAGAGAAAGGGCTTCCTGGCTTTGCCTGAGCATCGGGAGCAGATCAACAACGCCGAACAGCAACTGCTGCAAAGCGTCGAAACGATGTTCAGGAGCCATCCGTTCGATCCGCCGGGATTGCAGGAGGTCGCGGACAAGATGCGGATCACGCCGCAACAGCTCCAGCGGGTCATCCGCATTCTCAGCGAGCAGCAGCGACTCGTGCGTGTGGAGCAGGACATGTATTTCCACGCCGAGGCGGTGGCCGTCGCCCGCGAGAGACTGATCGCCTACATCAAAGAGCACGGTGGCCTGGAAAGTGTGAAGTTCAAGTACGTTCTCGATACGAGCCGCAAGTATGCGATTCCCCTGCTGGACTATTTCGACAAGATCGGCGTGACCCGCCGGATGGGATACACCCGGCTCTTGAAGTAGATTCTGAGGCTTGGGCGAGGCGGTCCCACGGGATCCTATTGACCTGATTGACCCCATTGATGCTGAGGTCGGCAACGTCAATGAGGTCAATCCGGTCAATGAAATCCCCTCGTCCAATCGGCAGTGTTGATTCGCTACGGTCGGATCGCAGTTGCCTCGGCCGACGAACGAGATATAATCTCTCCCGTGCGATTCTTCGCCTTTTGCAGGAGACAGCCATGGCCCATGACAGCGTCAATCGCAGGGAGTTCCTCGGCCTGACCAGCGCGGGCCTCGCCTCCGGCGTGCTCGGCCTCGACACAGCGTCGTTTGCCGTCCCCAGTTCGGAAACCTGGGACCCCGAAAAGCCGTTGCTCTGCACCGGCCGACCCCTCGTCGTCCAGCCTGTGCTGATGTACCACGTGGCCCAGAAGCGACCCGCGACGTCGTGGAAATCCTGGGGTGGCGTCCAGAGCGACGAGGCCGCCGTGACGGAGGCCAGACGAATCGACACGGATCTGCAAGCCCTCTGCTCGACCGCGAGGTTCCCCCTCAAGATCCTGCCGATCGTCAAGGTCAAGACCGCCGGCGAAGCCGCGCGGGTTCACGAGGTTGAATATGATGCGGTGATTGTCTACGCCGCCTCGGGTTCGGGCGAACTGCTCAAGGCGTGTTTCACGACGAAGAAGGACAAGGATACGATCGTCTTCGTTCGTCGCAGTTCGGACCCGGCGTACTATTGGTTCGAGGCCCTGAGCACGCGGTATCTCAACTGCGCGAGCGACCGATCCGCTGCCCCTGTGGGTCGCGGCGTCCACGTCGAGGACGTGGTCGTCGACGACGCGGACGAGCTGCTCTGGCGGCTTGGCGCCCTGTACGGAATGAAGAACTTTCTGGGGACTCGCATCGTCGCACTGGGCGGTCCTTGGGGCAAGTACTCGCCTGAGGCGCCTGACGTGGCCCGCCAGAAATACGGCCTGGAGATTATCGACGTCTCCTACGAGGATGTTACGCCGCGGATCAAGGCCGCTCTGGCGAGCCGAGAGCGAGTGGCTGCGGCGGAGGAAGCGACGCGGGCGTACCTGGCGATTCCCGGCACGACGTTGGCCACGACGAACGAGTTCGTGGTCAACGCTTTCATCCTCCACAGCGTCTTCAAGGACCTGATGCGCGAGCACAAGGCTTCCGCGTTCACGATCCGCAACTGCATGAGCACGATCATGCCCATCTCGCAGACGACGCCGTGCCTGACCCTGGGTTTGCTCAACGACGAAGGGCTGATGGCCTTCTGCGAATCCGATTTCGTGATCATCCCCGCCGGCATTCTGCTGCACTACATCGCAGGCCAACCCGTCTTCCTGCACAATTCGACGTTCCCGCACGCCGGACGGGTCACCTGCGCCCACTGCAGCTCGCCCCGCCGATTTGACGGAATCCACTACGAGCCGGCGCGAATCATGACGCACTATGAATCGGAGTACGGGACCGCCACCAAGGTCGAGATCCCGGTCGGGCGGCAGGTCACCTTCATCGATCCTCAGTACAGCACCGGCCGCTGGCTGGGTTTCACCGGGATCGTCCGCAGCAATCCCGGCTACGAGATCTGCCGATCGCAGCACGACGTCGAGATCCAGGGCCACTGGAAGAAGCTCCTCAACGAGGTCCGCGACTCTCACTGGGTGATGGCCTATGGCGACCACCTCAAGGAATTGGCGTACGCCGCCCGCAAGCTGGGCATTCAATGGGACGGTCTGACATGAACGCAGCAATAACAGTCCCTTAACGGATTTCTAACGCATTCCTAACACGATTCTAACAATTGCCGGGTAGGGTTGCGTTTCTATGTTGAGAACGAAGGTCGTTTCGCTTTCGCTGCTTGCTGCGTCGCTTCTGGCCGGTTGCGCCCAGAGCATCGACCCCAATGCGCCGCAGGGTTTCATCCAGACCAAGGGCTCCGACACGATCGTCAACGCGATGCAGGAGGTGTCGGAGGAGTTCATGAAGCAGTACCCGCACGTGTTCGTCGCCATCACCGGCGGCGGTTCCGGCGTGGGCATCGCCTCCCTGATCAACAAGACCACCGAGATCGCCACCTGTTCGCGGGAGATGAAACCCAAAGAGATCGAGATGGCGGAAAAGCGAGGCGTCCATCCGCACGAGATCGTCATCGCCTACGACGGAATCGCGGTCATCGTCAATCACGCCAATCCCATCGATCGGCTGAGCATCGACGAGCTTCATGACATCTTCACCGGCAAGATCACCAACTGGAAATCGCTCGGCGGGCCGGACCTGCCCCTGGTCACGCTGTCTCGCGAGGTCAGCTCGGGCACGCACATGTACTTCAAGGAGGTGGTCGTCCAACTCAGCAAGAAGGGCAGCACGGAGGAATTCTCCAAAGAAACGCTCCTGCTGACCAGCTCGCAGGCGATCGTCGAGGAAGTGGCCAACAACGTCGGCGCGATCGGCTACCTCGGCATGGGCTACCTCTCCGATCGGACCAAGGCGCTGCTGGTCGCTCGGCGCTCGCCGCTGGCCGGGCAAGGCCCGAGCCACGAGGCCCGAGCGACGAACGACGGTTTCTTCCCCCCCACCGTGGAGGACGTAATCAATAAGACCTATCCTCTTTCCAGGCCGCTGTATCTGTACACGGACGGCCAGCCCCAGGGGATTGTCAGGCTGTTCGTGGAGTACGCATTGGGCCCGGTCGGCCAGACGCGATTCACGGCGACGGGATTCGTACCGGTAGGAGCGACCCTTGATCAGGAGATTTAGCGAACCTGTCATCGAGTGGTGCATCCGCGCCAGCGGCCTGGTGGTCGTTGCCTTCGTGTTCCTCATTTTCCTGTTCCTTCTGCGCGATTCGCTGTCGTTGTTCCGCGATTTCCCCGTTCGCGACGTGCTGCTCGGAAAAGAGTGGCTGCCGATCTCCGAGCCGCCCAAGTTCGGCATCCTGCCCCTGCTGGTCGGGTCCGTCCTGGTCACCTTCTGGGCGATCGCGATCTGCGTGCCGCTGGGCGTCGCGGCCGCGATGTTTATTGCCGAGGTCGCGCCCAGGCCCCTCAAGCACGTCCTCAAGTCGCTGATCGAAATCCTCGCGGCGATCCCCAGCGTCGTGCTGGGCTTCCTGGGCATCATCTGGCTGGGCCCCTTCCTTCGGAACACGTTCCACCTGTCCACAGGCATGACCGGCCTGACCGGCAGTCTGCTCCTGGCCTTCATGGCGCTGCCGACGATCATCAGCATCTCCGAGGACGCTTTGGCGGGCGTGCCCAAGGCCTATCGCGAAGCCGCCTTCGGCTTGGGCGCCACGCGATGGCAGACGCTCTGGCGGGTGATCCTGCCCTCGGCCTCGTCGGGCATCGTCGCGGCGGTCATGCTCGGCATCGGACGGGTCGTCGGCGAGACGATGGTCGTGCTCATGGTCACCGGCAACGCGCCGGTCATGCCCAAGTCGATCCTTCAGCCGCTCAGGACGCTGACCGCCACCATCGCAGGCGAGATGGGCGAGACGGTCGGGGGATCGGAGCACTACTTCGCGCTGTTCGCTGTCGGGCTGGTGCTGTTCGCCATCACGTTCACGATCAACCTCATCGCCGACATGTTCCTGCGGAGGGCCCGCAAATGAACGGAGCCAAGATCCGCCAGTGCATCGCGTTCTCGGTCCTGGGCGTCCTGACGCTCGCCATCGTCGTGCCGATCCTGCTGGTGATGGTGTACATCGTCGTCAACGGAGCCGGGGCGATCAGTTGGGAGTTCCTGACCGCGGCCCCGCGACAGGGCATGAAGGCCGGCGGCATCTTCCCCGCCATCGTCGGCACGATCCTCCTGGTCGTCGGCACGATGCTGTTCTCGCTGCCCTTGGGCGTGCTCTCGGCAGTCTACCTGGTTGAATACGCCCATGACAACCTGTTCACGCGTCTGATCAAGCTGTCGGTGGTGAACCTCTCGGGCATCCCCTCGATCGTCTATGGCCTCTTCGGCTTCACGATGTTCGTCATCCTGCTGCACTTCGGCACCTCGATCCTCGCGGGCTCGCTGACGCTGGCGATCATGAGCCTGCCGGTGATTATCACCGCCTCGAAGGAGGCCCTGGAATCGGTGCCCGACACGTATCGAGAGATCAGCCTCTCGCTGGGCGCGACCCGCTGGCAGACGGTTCGCTACTGCGTGTTGCCCTACGCCATTCCAGGCATCCTGACCGGGACGGTCCTGAGCCTGAGCCGGGCCGCGGGCGAGACCGCGCCGATCCTGTTCACCGTCGCGGCGTTCTACCTGCCCAGGCTGCCGCGCGGGGTCTTCGATCAGGTGATGGCACTGCCCTACCACCTGTATGTGATCTCGACCCAGGTGCCGAACATTCCGCTGGAGCTGAGCTTCGCGACCGCCCTGGTCCTGGTGGGCCTGGTGTTCCTGATGAACCTCGTGAGCATCTTCCTGCGAGCCCACTATCGGAAGAAGAGGCTATGGTAGACGCGATCATCAAGACCACTGATTTGAACAGCTTCTTCGGGTCCGTGCAGGCCCTCAAGGGCATCAACCTTGAGGTTCAACGCAACGAGATCCTCGGCGTGATCGGACCCTCCAACAGCGGCAAGACCACCTTTCTGCGGGCCCTGAACCGGCTCAACTACCGCGTGCGAAGCTACTCCCAGACGGGCGAAATCCTCCTGGACGGCCAGGACCTCAAGGCAATCCGCGACAACGTCCTGCGAAAGAAGGTCGGGATCATCTTCGCCCTGCCGCAGGTGCTGCCGGTGACGATCTTCGAGAACGTCGCCTACGGCCCGAAAGTCCACGGCCTCACCCATCGCGAGCAGGTCGACTGGATCGTCGAGGAGTCCTTGAAGAAGGCCTCGCTCTGGGACGAGGTCAAGGACCGCCTCAACCAGCCTGCGGTCAAGCTCTCCGGCGGCCAGCAGCAGCGTCTGTGCATCGCACGCACGCTGGCGGTGGGGCCCGAGGTGATCCTCTACGACGAGCCCAGCTCGGGTCTGGACCCCATCTCGACCGCCAAGCTCGAGGACACCATGCAGCAGTTGAAGGCCGACTACACCCAGATCCTCGTGACCAACAACACCAAGCAGGCGTCACGGGTCAGCGAACGCTGCGCGTTCTTCCTGATGGGCGAGCTGGTGGAGCTGGGTCCGACCGACCAGATCTTCACCAAGCCGCAGGACAAGCGAACGGACGATTATATTACCGGACGGTTCGGCTAGGCAAACAGAAGGGAATTGTTGATCTGTGATCGAAGCCAAGATCAAGACCGTTGACCTGAACCTCTACTATGGCCCGTTCCGCGCCCTGATCGACGTCAACATCGAGGTCCCGGCCCGGAACGTCACCGCCATCATCGGCCCTTCCGGCTGCGGCAAGTCCACGCTCCTGCGATGCTTCAACCGGATGAACGACCTGATCGAGCACATCGACATGCGCGGCCGGATCCTGATCGATGGCGAGAACATCCTCGACCGCGACACGGATTTGATCGCACTGCGCCGCAAGGTAGGCATGGTCTTCCAGCGCCCGAACCCCTTCTCCCTGTCGGTCTACAACAACCTCAAGTTCGGCCTTCGGATCCACAACATGATGAAGAGGAAGGCCGACATCATGCGAACCATCCAGGAGAGCCTGGAACACGTCGGCCTCTGGGACGATCTCAAGGACAAGCTCAACCAGAATGCCCTGTCGCTGACGCTGGAGCAGCAGCAGCGACTGTGCATCGCCCGCGTGCTGATGCTCCGGCCCGAAATCATCCTGCTGGACGAGCCTTGTTCGACCCTGGACCCCATGTCGACGCTGCGGATCGAGGAGTTGCTGCGTGTGCTCTGCAAGGAGTACGCCATCGTGATTGTGACCCATAACATGCAGCAGGCGGCCCGCTGTTCGGACTACAGCGCCCTGATGCACCTCGGTCGGCTCGTCGAGTTCGGCCAAACCGACCAGATTTTCACGAACCCGCGGGAGAAATTGACCGAAGATTACATACGAGGAGCCTTTGGGTGATTGATTATTTGCGATTTGCTGTCTGCGATTTGCCGACAGGGCTCATGTTGAGCGCAAGCCCAAATCGGAAATCGTCAGTAGTAGATCTCGGAGCTGTTCATGGCCAGAGAAGGTTTTCATAATCGGATCAAGGAACTGGAACGCGACGTCCTGCACATGGGCGAGATGGTGATCGAGGCGATCAACCGCTCGGTCGAGGCGCTGGGCAGCATGGACGCGCGGGCCGCCAAGAAGGTCGTCGACAACGACGCCAAAGTCAACCAGTTGCGATGGTCCCTCGAGGACAAGTGCGTCGATCTGATCGCGCTGCAGCAGCCGGTCGCCTCCGACCTGCGGGAAATCATCGCGACGCTGAGCATCGTCCGCGACCTCGAGCGGATCGGCGACTACGCCGAGGGCATCGGCAAGATCGTCCTCCTGCACGGCGACCAGCCCCTGGTCCGGCCCCTGATCTACCTGCCTCCTATGGCGGAGAAGGCCGTCAGCATGCTCCGTCGAAGTCTCGAAGCCTTTATCAATCGCGATGCGGAGAAGGCCCAGCAGATCTGCCTGGAGGACGACGAGGTCGACCGCCTGAACGACCAGGCGTACAACGATCTGATCAACCGCATGATCGAGAACCCCTCGGTCATCACGCGGGCGACGTACTTGATCTGGGCGGCGCACAACATCGAGCGAATCGCCGACCGCGCGACGAACATTTCCGAGAGCGTCGTCTACCTCGTCACCGGCGTCCCGGGCGAGATGAACGTCTCCCGCTACTGAACGGCAGTTGTGCGACCAGATTTCGCGGCGCCGCAGCGACCTCTTGTCATGCTGAACGCAGTGGAGCATCCGGCGTGGGCGTTATGACTTCGTTTGTTCTCTGCGCAGGCCCGATTCCTTCGGCTCCCATGCCAGATCCTTCGCGGCGCTCAGGATGACAAAGAGCGAAAACGACAAATCCTGCGTTGCCACTGAGATTCTGTCCTGAGCCCTGCTAAGAGATGACAGAATGGGGCAGCACCCCCCCGCAGAACCCGTTGCGCCCGACCGCAGGCCGGCCCCTATTTTCCCCTTTGCAGCGCATCTGCGAATCGGTAAGCTGGGGATACCGGTCCGGTGCGAGCCGGGCTTGCCAACGCCTGCAAACAAGGAGAATGAGCCATGAAGCCGGATGCCCCCTCTCGAACGAACGCTCTGGATCGTCGCGAGTTCCTCGCCGCCGCGTCCAGCGCGGCCCTGACCTTCAGCGTCGTGCCCAGTCACGTGTTGGCCGGCGCCAAGAGCGTCCCTCCAAGCGAGAAGATCAACGTCGCCTATATCGGCGCCGGGACCCAGGGCATCCGCCAGCTCATCGAGGCTTTGCCCAGGCAGGAGCTCAAGATCGTCTCCGTGTGCGACCCGAACACCGACAGCACCGACTATGTCGAGTGGGGACGCAACGAGATCCGCGACAAGGTCCGCGCGTTTCTCAAAAAGCCCGACTGGGGCCAGGGTGTCAAAGGCTGCCGCTGCGGACGCAAGATGGGCCAGGAGATCATCGAAGCCTACTATGGCATGAACTCGCCGACCGGACAGTACCGCGGCTGCTCCGCTTATGTCGACTTCCGCGAGTTGCTCGACAAAGAGAAGGACGTCGATGCCCTCTACATCATGACGCCCGAGCACCTGCACGGCACGATCGCGGTGGCCGCGATGAACCGGGGCAAACACGTGATCCAGCACAAGACCCTCGCCAACGTGCTCTACGAAGCCAGGCTCTCGCGTGACACCGCCCGAAAGACCGGCGCCGCCACGCACATGTTCTGCTCGGCCGGCATCGGCTCGACCGCGACGATTGCCGAGTGGCTCGCGGCCGGTGCGATCGGCGAGGTCCGCGAGGTGCACAACTGGTCGTCGCGCCCGGTCTGGCCGCAGGGGGCGACGGAACTGCCCAAAGACAGACCGCCCGTTCCGAAAGGGCTCGACTGGGACCTGTGGCTGGGACCCGTCCCGCAGCGCCCCTACCATCCGGACTACACCCACGCGGTCTTCCGCGGCTGGTGCGATTTCGGCAGTGGCGCCCTGGGCGACATGGGCAACTACAGCTTCTTCCAGATCTGGAAGATCCTCAAGCTCGGCACGCCGACGACGGTCGAGGCGACTGCGAGCCAATATTGGGCTATCATCGACAACCTCTGGCTCAAGCAGGTGAACAACGTCTCGTTCCCGCGGGCCAGCACGATCCACTTTGAGTTCCCCGCCAGGGAGGGCATGCCGCCGGTCTCGCTGCACTGGTACGACGGCGGGATTCGGCCGCCCAAGCCCGCGGAACTCGAGGCAGACGCCCTGGACATGCCCGACGAGGGACTGCTGTTCGTGGGCGACAAGGGCAAACTCCTGTGCGACTTCATGGGCGGCAATCCGCGTCTGATCCCACAGAAGAGAATGCAGGCGTTCACGAAGCCGCCGCAGACGCTGCCCAGGCCTGTCGGCGAGTTGGACCAGTGGATTCGCGCCTGTCGCGGCGAGAGGCCTTCCGACGCCAGTTTCGAGAACGTATATCCGTTCGCCGAGACGATCGCGCTGGGCAACGTCGCGCTTCGCGTCGACAAGAAACTGCACTGGGATACGGCAAACATGCAGTTCACGAATTCGCCGGAAGCGAATAAGCTCCTGCGTCGCCCCGAGTATCGCAAAGGCTGGGAGATGTAGATCTTCACACACGGAGAGGCCGAATGGAAAAGAGCGAACACTGAGTGACACGACGCGGCTTCATGAAGGCCATGGGCGCCGCAGCCTGCGTCGTCGGTCCGGCGATGGCCGACGCGGGCCAGCCGGCGATCGTTGTGGATCCCACGCCGCGATTCGATCTCTCGCCCTATCTGTACATGCAGTTCATGGAGCCCCTGGGCACGACGGACAGCTCGGTCGCGGCGGCTTCTGTCTCTGCGGTGGAGCTGGACGCAACTGCGTAGGCGTGACGGAGCAGGCCGTAGCGACACCGGGGGACGGTGCGCCCACCACGCATCTTGTGTTCCACGGCGGGTTCTGGTATAATTCTCTCTGTTGTCGTGGCTGGCAAGGGAGGGTCGGCACGGGTGTTCCCGCCGGAGGAGAGGTCAGGCGCCGTGTGCAAATGTTGAGGTGGGTCATGTTTGGCAAGAAGTTGATTGCCGTCGCACTCTTGTGTGCTGTGGGCAGCGTACGAGCCGGTTTGATTGAGTCTCAATGGATCGGTGGGGCCGAGGGCCGATGGGATGCCCCGGAGAATTGGACTCCTGTTGTGGTTCCGGACAACAACGACCTCCTGCAGTTCATCGTTGTGATTCCCGGCGGAGACGGCCCCTGTGCGATCTCCCTGGCTCGCGATTACCGCGTCAACGCCATGATTTGCCACGGCCAGGTCGCCGTCCGGAGTCAGCACGAACGGCACAAGCTTGTGTTTGACATCCCCGCTGGGCTGACAAATCAAGGCAGCCTGGAACTTGACGATCTGTCTATCGTCGGCAACGTGGCCAATGTCGCCGATGCCAATCTGACCTTCGGCACGAAAGGAGTCGCCCTTGCAGGAAATCTCTCGAACGCCAAGGACGCCCTTGTTCAGGTGAATGGCATCGTCGAACTGGCCGGGGCAACCGTGACCAACGACGGCGAGATCATCGTACAGAATCTCGGAACCCTGCGGGTCAAGCAGACGGCGCCCGAGTCCACTGTGGTCAACGCCGGAGTGCTCCGCTTCCGAGGCGGTACTTGTGCGGGTTTCCACACGATCGTGAACGCGCCGAAGGCGACTATGGTCGGAACGGGCTTCCTTTGGGCGCGGACGTCGGTCGTCAACCGGGGCACGATCATGGCGTTCGTCGGGAACCTGCTGGTCGACAGTTACGGGACCATCGTGAACGAAGGCACGATGGCCAACCTGCCGGGCTCTACACTGAATCTCTACACCAAGGAGAGCGACTTCACGAATACGGGCAGAATCGTGGTTCAACAGGGAGGAGCGGTCGTTTTCACGAGCCTGCCCGCCAAGACCTGCCTGATCAACGGCCCGAACGGCGTCATTTCGTTGAAGGGCGGCACCGTTTCCGCCTCGCGAATCTCGCAATCCGCTCAGGCCGATTTCAGCGGCTTCGGCGGAATTACAGCCGACGTGGCGATCGATCCGAGCGCGGCTCTCCGGCTCACCGGCACGACGAACCTTGTCGGCAATCTGACCATCCCACAGAGAGGCGAATTGGCCGTGAACGATGGGACCGTCCTTGTCAGCGGCCAGACCGCCTGCGATGGCACGATCCGGATCGTCAATGGCAAATTCATTCCGCAGGGAGGATTCTCGGGCGGCGGCTCGATCCTGTCGGAGTGACGCGGTCCACACAGGACCCTGCCGTTAAGTCGGGGTGACTGGACTCGAACCAGCGACTTCATGCACCCAAAGCATGCGCTCTAGCCAAACTGAGCTACACCCCGCGAATCACGAGCCCATTATACCGGCCGGGGCTTCGAACACGCAACAGCCGAATCGCGGATTCGACGCCTGCGTGTCTGTGCAGGCTCCCGGGCGTGGAAAGTCCCGTGGGCTGCACGCCCGAGACGGTCGCGCGAGGGGCATTTTCCCGCTTTTCGCCAATGACATGAGATGAAGAAAGGCAGGGGGAGCAGGCCCGCTCAGGGCCGTGCGTAGCACGCCTTCCATGCTGCTGGCAAAAGGCGAAAGATGCCCGCCGCGAAACGGCGGAATCCGGATCGATCCGTCGCTTCCATCGGCGGACGGTGCTCACGGACACGTGAACGACAGGCCGCCAGTACGGCTGTAAACGCTCATCCTATGAAAACCGATGCATGAAGGGGCCGGACTCAGTTCTGTTCGCGGGTCGCTTATAGGACGGATCGGGGCTCGCGAGGCGTGGCTTGCCGGGCTTGGGCCCGCCTGGTCGTGCGGATCGGGCTGTTCGTGGAAAAAAGGATTGCATAAAGTGCGTGGATGCGGTAAAATACAGGCCTTAGGGAACTACGATCCGGGGGACCCAGGTCGCCCCGCAACCGCGTTCGGACGGGCCCAAACGCGGCCTTCGCGATTGGGAACTCTGTCGGTGGAGATGGCGAATTTATGGCTGGCATGTTCTACTCGCTCAAAGAGACGGCGCAACAGCTCGGCAAAACCGAAGACCAGGTCAAGCAACTGGTCAAGGAAGGCAGGCTCCGCGAGTTTCGCGACGGCTCCAACCTGCTGTTCAAGATCGACGAAGTGAACAGTCTTCTGTCCGAGGGCGTGGACATGGCCCTGGAGGAGTTCCCGGCGGCGGAAGACGGCGCCCTGGAGGAACTCGGGCTGGAGGAGGCCCCCCTCGAAGAGGCGGCCCCCCTGCTCGATGAGGACCTGTTCAAGCTCGGTGAAGACGACGCGGCGGCCCTCGAACCGACGGCGGAAGTTGAATCCACGTCGGAACTCGGCTTTGCCCCTGAGGAGCCCACCGGCGAGGAGATGGTCTTCAGCGAGGAGGCCCCGGCGGGCGACGAAGTCGCTGCTGACGATATGCTGTTCCTGGCGGACGAAGTGCAGCCGGCCACGATGGAGGGCGCCGCTGACAGTCCTGCAAGCGACCTCGGCGACGGGACCGAAGAAGAAATCGCCCTGGCTGGCGAATCGGGCGTCTTGGCCTCCGAGTCCGGGTCCGACATCACCGCGATGGATACTGCGATCGCAGCGGAATCGGGCGTCAACGTCCTGGGCGAGTCGAGCACGGGTTTTAGCGTGACCGAAGATTCGATGGCCGAGACCGCGGTCGGACCGGCCGGCTCCGGCGGCGAAGCCTCCCTCGAAGAGATCGAAGACGACGTGAGCCTGGACTCCTTCGGCAGCGGGTCGGGCCTTCTGGACCTGTCCCTGCAGGCCGACGACACCTCGCTCGGCGGCATCCTGGACGAGATTTACACCTCCGAAGGCGGCGAAGGCGGCGGCGAAGCCTCCGACGCCGAGCCGGCCGCGGTGGGCGAGGAGGGTTCCTTCGAGGACATCACGTCCGAGGCCGAACCGGGGGCCGCAGGCGGTGCTGAAGACGAAGTTCCGATGCCCGAGCCGGTCGCGGCGATGCCCATGATGGTGGGCGCCGCCTACGTTGAAGCCGCTCCCGACGCCCAGAGCAATATCCTGGGCATGTTGCTGTTTCTGCCGTTGCTGGCGCTGCTGTACACCGCGATCGTCGCGATCGCAGGCCTCAAGGGCGTGACCCCGTCGATCCTCTCGGCGGTTCAGGGCCTCATCTGGTACGTTCTGGGCGGCGCGATCGTGGTTTCGTTGATCGTGGTGGCCGCGTCGTTCATGGCCGGTCGCGAACGATCCGAGGCCCCGGCCAAGGCTCGCAAGGAGAAGAAGGTCAAGGCCGAGAAGCCCGCCAAAGAGAAGAAGGCCAAAGCGGAAAAACCCGCCAAGGCCGAGAAGCCGGCGAAAGAAAAGAAGAGCTTCTTCGGCAAGAAGAAGTAAGAGATATCAGGCAAGAACCTCAACACCAAGAGGAGACGGTCCGGACAACGGACTTGTCTCCTCTTACTATTTGGGGTCCGTCGATGATTCCCCTGGCGTCATGGCACGATGACGCGTGTGTAGATTCGGATATCGTCGATCCAGCCGGACCAGAAGTTCCCTGCCTCCGCGTTCGGGCCGCCGCCGAGACGCAGGCCCGTTGCGCCGCCGGCAAGAGCGGTCTGCGTGTCGCGAGCCACTTCGACGTCGTCCACGTAGAGGACTCGCGATGCGCCGTCCCAGGTCAGGCCGACGCGGCGCCATTGACCGTCGGTGACAGCCGCGGTCGAGACGAGATCTTTCCCGCTCCGGCCGGACATCTTGAGCTGCGTCGCCAGACCGCCCGTTGACGAGTCCACGAGAAGCCAGTGTGCGCCGCCGATCTGGGAGAGGATCGTCTGGCCGGGCGCGCCCTCTTTGACCCAGGCGAAGACGCTGAACGTGTCTTGCGACGGATTCAGGATGAATGGAGTCGTGATGCAGTCGTCCACGCCGTCGAACTCGATCGCGCCGCTGAGTCGGCCCGCCATCGGTCGCCACATCGCGCCGCCGATGAGCGTCGCGTCGTAGTCGCCGGCGCTGTCGGAGGCGATGAGACCGCTCGATTCGTCGAGCGTCCAATGGGCGACAAAGGTGAAGTCGCGAGACCAGTCTTCCGAACGAATCGTCTGTCCTGCGGTCAGCACCTTGACGTTGCACGCCGCCAGCCTGGCGAACTGCTGTGCGTCGGCGATCGAACCGGTTGCGGTGCCCCAGTGGTATGGGATCGCCAACGTCGGTTGAATGAACTTCGTGGCTTCTGCGGCTTCCGTCGCATCCATCGTGTAGGTGCCGCCGGCCGGGAGGAAGGCCAGGTCGATGTCCGTAAGGGCTTTCATTTCCGGCGTCAGGTCCGTGTCGCCGGCGCAGTAGATCCGATTGGACCCGATGTTGACGACGAAGCCCAGCCAGTTGTTGGCCTTGGGATGGTTGGTCTTGGTGACATTGTAGGACGCGACGCCGTCGATGGTCAGACCGAGGATCTCCACGCTCTGGCCCGGCGCCAGGCTGTTGCCTGTGCCCAAGGCTTTGACCACGTCGGGCGGAGCGACGAACTGCGTCTGGGCCTTGCGGACTCTGGCGATGTCGGACGGTGAGTAGTGGTCACCATGGCTGTGTGTGATCAGAATGAGATCCGCGTCCTGGGGACTTGCGGTCAGGCGATAGGGATCGACGCAGACGACGAGACCTTTCCAGGCGATGCGAACGCTCGCATGGCCCTGCCAGGTGACATAGATCGGCTGGGGCACTTCATCACAGCCCATGTCCGTCCGACTGCCGATGATCCGCGCGTGACCGTCGATGTCGGTGGTGAGCACCGTCGGGACGAAGGCGGGATCGCCTGCATCGACGCAGGGAGAATCGGAGAACAGGTGGTAGTTGCCTCTGACCCACGCGACCTGGGGCGTTCGCGGATTGGCCCACTGGCCGGGCTCGACGAATCGCGGAAGGTCATCGATGTTGCCCTCGCCTTCGTATCCGCCTTGCACATTCGAGTACGTCACAACCGCGCCGCCATGTATCGGAGGAGTGATGCCGTCGAAGCTGTTGTCCCAGAGAATGGAGTTGGTCACGATCGGCGAGCCTCCGACGATGGCCAGACGGTTGCCGACGATCGTGCAATGGTCGATGACGGCGCCAGCCCCCTCTTCAAGTTCGATGCCAGACGACGCATTGCCCGCAATGATGCAGTTGACGAAAGTCGGTGCACTGCCATTGTTCAGCGCGATCCCGAAACCGGTGTTGTCCACGATCCGGCAGTTGAAGATGGTTGGCGTCGTGCCACTGCAGAAGATGCCTCGGGCCGCCCCGCTGATCACAAACCCGGCCAGAATGGAGCGGGCGCCTTCCCCGTGAGTGAAGGATACCCCCGCGACGGCAGCGCCATCGATAATGGTCGCGGCAACGGCTCCTGGGTCGTTGGGGTCCTGGGACCGCAGGGTGATGGCCTTGCCCATGAAGCTCACCGACTCGGCATAGGTGCCAGGGGCCGCGACCAGGACGTCGCCCTCGTCGGCAGCATTGATGGCTTCCTGAATGGAGTTGTGCTGGATGCCTTTGATCAGGTTCTGGACGGAAGCACCGACCGCCCTGCCGGGATGAACCAGGCCAAGCAGGGACCATGCCATCGCAAGGGACACCAGACGCAGTTGGCGTCCGGTGCGAAAAAACCGATCCAAACGCTGTTTCTTCGCTGTATGTCTGTTGTCTGCTGTGGTCATCGCCAACACCTCCATTGCCACAGAATGCGATGCGTATGGCCAGTAGGCCCAACGTGTATTTCGGCAAATGGCGTGGGCGAGGAACAATCTGGCGTTTGACATACGCAGGTGCGACAGCCTCTCAGAATGCACGGAGAGACACGATAAAAAACATTATATAGGACGTAACGTTCCGAGGCAAGAGGAATCAGGAGATCGCGAAAGGCCCTGTTCGCTAATCTCGTCCCAGATTTCCCAAGTGCCCATGCGTGCAGAGTAAAACCAATCTATTGATATCATTAACAGGGGTGATTTCGCTCAGAGACAGCGTCATGGGCCGATGTATCTGACTCTGGACTCTCGTCCGGACCACTTGCTCAGCCAGGATCCGTAGAGCGTCGTCTGGCCTCGGGCGCTCTCATCGATCTTGAAGATGGTGTCGCGGCGCCATTGTACGATCTTCCGTGAGATCTCGGCGGCTTCGGGTTCGGGAAGATCGATGCCGTTGAGTTCAAGCGGATCGGCGCCGAGATGGAAGACCCGAACGCGCCCGTTATCAGGGTAGTAGATGACCTTTCTATCGTTCTGGACATACCCGGCCGGGCTTTGCTGCATCCAGCCTGCGAGAAAGACCTGGCGGTCCGACGGCAAGGGAGCAAGTGCATTGTCGCCGTCGAAAGCCATGGGTTGTGTCTCAAAGCCCAGCAAGGCCAGGATGGTGGGAGCCAAGTCCACCGAACTGACGGGAGCGTCGACGCGAGTCCCCGGCTCGACCAGGCCCGGCGCTCGCAGACACATCGCAATACGTAGGACCTCGTCATACGCGATCCGCTCGTGGCCCATCATGCCATGCTCGCCAAAGGCCTCGCCGTGGTCGCCGACAACGCAGAAGATCGTGTCTTCCGCCAGCCCCAGCTCGGTCAGGCGAGCGTCCAGGGCAGCGAGGAATCGGTCGGTGTAGGCGATCGTCTGGAGATAGCGTCCTTCCTGACTGTCGGCCTTCGGGCCGTACCAGGCGGGCACCACGTAGCTGTCGTGCGTGACGGAACAGAGGATGGTGATGAAGAACGGGCTATTCTCGGACTGTATCCAGTCTGCCACCGGGTCAAGAAGGGCGAACTCGTCGGCTCCGAGGTATCCGACGAAATGGTTAGGGTCACGTAAGTCCTCTCTGGTAAAGAACTTATCGAATCCGAGGTTATGGATGAGGCCTGGACGGGATTCGAATGTGCCGGTCGCGGACTGGAAGAACGCGGTTCGAAAACCCAAGCCCTTCTCGACAATCGTTGCCAGACTTGCGTACGGCTGATCCAAGGGCACGGTTTCCGAAATATCCTGTGATGCAGAGGGATATCTTCCCGTCAGAAGGGCAAAAAGGGCCTTTGTAGTATGAGTAACGACGGATCGAACGTTCGAGAAGGACACGCCCTGGTCTGCCAGTGCTGCCAGATAGGGCGTCAGGCCATCGGTCGTTTGTCCCGGCTGGGGCGCGATGCCGCCCTGCCGGGACGCGAGCGACGTGCAGTCGTATTGAACGCCCTCGAGGACGACGATGACTATGTTGTGATTGGCTGCGTCCGGCGTTCGGGCAATCGGAATGCCATCGTGTCGCGGCAACTCACGGGACGCGTTGCGGAAATCGTCACGGGCGAGGTGCCTGTAGCCGGGAAGGATAAAGGCCAGAATTGCCCTTGCTTGACAATTGTATCGCATTCCCATCGCTCCGATCTGTGCGGAGCCAAGGTTGGAAACCATTGTGTTGGCAACGATCGCTGCGACGCTGACTAGGAGGGCCCCGGCGATCCGTACACGAAACCACCGCCGATTGTACGTCGGCACTGTTGGTCGTGCCAGGAGCGAGAAGAAGAAAGCCAACGCCATCGCGCTGGGAATCAGGAGGACAGCGGACGCCAGAGGCATGGCCCTAAGGTTACGAAACACCATTTTCGCTACGAAGAATGGGTCTCTGAACAGGGGAACGAGATCATGAGGGAGGATTTGTGTGCCCGTTCGGATCAGCCAGCCTGCATTCACGCCCGACCATGTGCAGATCACCGCGGCGAGGACCAAAGCAGTCCGGAATACGCGGGCAGTGGGCCAGCGATAGCACAGGAGTGCTAATGCAGCCTCTACAGTCAGCAGGATCGCCACATCCGTCAGAATCCAACCGGGATACTCAGGGATGTGACCGGTCCTGTGGGCGTGGAAGAACTTGACCACGAGGTTGCAGAAAAGCGCTGCGAACATGATGACCGTGTGGCCCCGCGGCGCCAGCAGGCGATAGGCCGCGAGGGCTTGCGAGCGAATCACGGCCAGTCCCGCAGTGATTTTGGAGTACGCCTTCATGGGCAGAGGATACAGCAGATGAGAGATTCTGACAAGCAAGTTGCACGGATTATCCGCATATAGATGCCAGTCGGGTCCAGAGCCGAATGGTTTCTCGGTCGGCCCAAGAACCGGAGTCCAGCGGGTCCTTTGAGCGAACCTGCCTATGTCACCTAAGTTTCCATGTGATCCTACGTCCGATAATAGAGACTCTTGTGCTGGATCTGGAGGCACTCTGTAACATCACGACAGCATCGGATCCTCTGGGGATCGCTCCTGAATTTGGGACTGTGTGAAGTCTTTGCTCGTCTGGGGTGTTGACTAGGTGCTCGACGACGGAGTGGTTAGGTGTGTGTTTCTGGGTCCTCCAGGATTGGACCTTCTGGTCTTTCACAACCGTCCCTTGCAGGCAGGCAACGGATGCGTCGGTGCGGCTGTAGTGTCAAGGATTACGTGGTGGCCATAATCGCGGATGTGGCAGCGTCAAGATCGTGTGTTTCACGTGACACATGTTGGGTTGGAGGCCCCATTTGGAGTCGTCTCCTGCTCCCTGTTCTGGGGAATGCTGAGGGTCAGTGCGATCCTGCAGCCCTCCGCGGGGCACGCCGTCGTTGTTTCATCATGCAGGCCCCCTTCTTAAGACACGCCCATCGATACGGGGCACTCGCGGGATGCCAATCATAGGATGAAGCCTGTTTCTCGTGAAACACTGTTTCGCTTTCGCCTGCGTTTCAGCCCCGCTCAGAATCATTGGCTTCCTTTTGCGATTCCAATGGGCATGGAACTCGAACCGCACCTGCGGAGGATACACGTTGCTCTGATCAGTGGCACGGAACACAAACTACATGAGATGCCAGACTGAACATGCGCCGAGTGAAGCATCCCGCATGGCCGGCTAGTCCTGTAGAAGGGTCTCTGGCATTGCCTCCCCGCCTCTTTCGCCAGCGGTCTGGCAACAGTACAATGACGCACCAGCGGGCCGGAGTCAGGCCACGCGTTCCTCGGACTCACCCTGCACAAACCAGTTGCCGGCAGCCGCTCATGCCGTCGGCTTCCTAGTCCCCTTTCGTGTTGTCCGCCTATGCGAAAGCTGCGAAGCCTGGAGGTGGAACCCAGAGTGGCATGTAAGGATCGGAGCAGACAGAAATCTGTAGAAGTTTGAGGGCACTTGCCGAAATATGTCTTGAGATCGTGAAGGCTCGAAGTCTAGAATAGCGCCACGGAATGACCTGAGAGATTGTGCATGCAAGGAGAAAGACATGGGCGCAGGAAAGAACGAAAAGCCAAGGCATTTGGGCAGAGGTCTTGAAGCCTTGCTGGGCCCCATAGGCGTGCCATCACCGGTGCCAGCGCAGATCCCGCCTGCGACGGAACGGATCTCTCTGGAGAAAGCGGTCGAGTCAAGAGAGTTAGTTCAGTTACCACCAGACGCCGCTGTCGGCGACTCTTTTCAGAACCTTGCACTCGCGTCGATTCGACCGAATCCATACCAAGCCAGGACGGTATGGAACGACGAGGACCTTAGGGAGCTGGCTGACTCCGTCAAAGCCAATGGTATCGTGCAGCCGATTATCGTCCGTCCGTTCCAGGGCGGATACCAGCTCATCGCAGGCGAGCGGCGATTCCGAGCGGCCGAGATGGTCGGGCTCAAGACGATCCCGGCGGTCGTCCGAGAAGTAAGCGACGAACAGCTCTTCGAATGGTCGCTGGTTGAGAACATCCACCGCCGCGACTTGAACCCGATCGAGCGAGCCAAGGCGTATCAGCACTATCTGGGCGCATTTTCCCTGACGCAGACGGAAGCCGCCGAGCGACTGGGCGAGGACCGCTCTGTGATCGCCAACTACCTGCGTCTGCTCGATCTGCCCGACGAACTCAAACAGATGCTCGTCAACGAACAGCTCTCCATGGGCCACGCGCGAGCGATTCTCGCCCTGCCGACCGATGAGCTTCGGCGTAAACTGGCCAATCGAGCGCTGGCCGGAAGACTCAGCGTGCGAGAGGTGGAGCGTCTGGTTCGGATGCACCTGGCGGAGCAGCCGGCGGCAAGGCCAGCGCCGCGCGCCAAAGCGGCCAATATCGTGGATCTGGAAGGCAAACTCTGTCGGCACCTGGGTACGCGGGTTGCGATCGAGACGAAGAAGAGCGGTCGAAGCGGACGGATCGTGATCGACTTCGACTCTCTCGACGAGTTCGATCGCATCACGGACGTTCTGGGCGTCGCCTGCACGGAAGAAGCTTGACCCACATTCCAGTAGTGGCAAGTGCGGTCGCACACAGACATCTCTCCTGAACCCTATATAATAGATGCAGGAACAGGACTGCGACAGGGGGGTAAGTGCGCCCTGCGAGGTGATTTGGCTTCGGGGACGTTCCTGTAATTTGGGCAAGACCGGCGCATGGGCTACAAAACGTCACATAATAACTATCATAATGGTTCCATGAAAGGCCACTGAAGGGATATCAGAAGCACTATGGATGGTAAGGTAGTGTTGAAGCTGGGCTCGATCGCATTGGATGTGCCGTTCTTCCAGGCCTCGCTGAGCGGGTACAGCGACCATCCGATGCGAATGTTCGCCCGCCGGTATGGGTGCCCATTCGTGTTGGCGGATGTGATGCTGGCAAAGAGCGTCGCGCGGCCCGACATCCTGGCCAAGTCGTGCTTCCGTCCAGGGGACGACGAGCACCCGGTGGGGGCGCAGATCCTGGGCAAGACGCCGGCGACGATGGCGCAGGCCGCGGGAGCCCTGGTCGGAGCAGGATACGATCTGATCGATGTGAATTGCGCCTGTCCGGCGCCCAAAGTGATGCGGCGGGGCCGAGGCGGGGCACTGCTGGAGAAGCCCGACGTTGCCATCGAGATCCTCAAGGCGGTTCGCGGCGCCGTCTCCTGTCCGGTCATGATGAAGCTGCGGATCGGGACCAACCGTTCCGCGCAGGCGCAGGAGATCTTCTGGGAGATCGTGGAGCGGGCGATCGAGCAGGGCGTCGACGCGCTGGTGATCCACGGCCGGACCGTATGCGAGCGATACCGCGGCAAGGCGGATTGGGGGGCTCTCGCAGAGGTCAAACGCCGATTCCCCAAGGCCACGATCATCGGCAGCGGAGACGTCTTCGACGCGCAGACCAGCCTCGATCTGCTCCAACAGACGGGGCTCGACGGGCTTGTCGTCGCCAGGGGTGCGATTGGCAACCCCTGGATTTTCAAAGAGTTACGATGTCTCTGGGCAGGGGGGCAGATGCCTGCGCCGCCGGGGTTGGCCGAGCAGAAGGGGGTCTTGTTGGAACACCTGTCGCTGGTTTGCCATGGGCATCCGGAGCATCGTGCGGTCGGCTACTTCCGCAAGTTCCTCGTCTATTACGTCCGGCGGCACCCCAAGCGAAGACAGCTTGTGCAGTCTCTACTCAAGGCCAAGACCCGCAAAGAAGTCGAGGCGGTGATCGAGGAATGGTACGCGGATGAATTTGACATGAAAGAGGCCCAGGCGGGTCGATAAGCCCGCCTGGGCACTGTGGGCGTAGGGCGATGAGAAGGCCAAGCAGTCGTTGATTACGAGCAAGTCGCCCTTGCCCAGGAATAGCCGGATCTTCTTGTTCTGCGCCGCAAGACGTCAGAAGTTGTAGATGAACGACATCTGCATTCTCGTGTCGTCGGCGTCGCCTGGCCCACGGTAGTCGGTGTTCCAACGGGACAGCTCGAAACCCGCCTGAACATGCTTGTTCCACGAGTAGATGGTGTTGGCGAACACGCAGGAGTTGAGGGTCCTGGCTCCGACTGCAACGTCATCGGCGTCCACGTCGTCGACGCCGGCGCCGACGTTGAATGCCCACTTGGACCAGGGACCGAGGCTCGCGGCGAGCCAGCCGCCCTTACTGCTGATCTCGTGAAGGGTCGTCGTGTTGACGCCTTGGCCGATGCCGCCGAAGTAGGTGTCGAGGTTCTCACCGGAGAACAGTTCTGCCTGCAGGGTAAGCCACTTCGTGACCGGCATGAACACGTCCAGGAAGATGCCCTGACTGTCGAAATCTGCGTTTCTGCCGGTGTTGTCGAGGTCGTACTGTTCCCTGCCGTTATGTCCCGATAGGCCGAGCACCGTGGGCTTGGGACCGATAAAAGGAAATGCGACGCTCACGCGACCTTGAAGCGTGGGGAAACCCTCATCTTCACCGGTTTCCGAGTTCGTGGGATCGGTTCGCCCGATGGTGCGGACGATCGCGCCCTCGAGTTTCAGGGAGACCTTGTCGTTCAGGGGCAGACCTTTCGTCAATCGGATTTGAGGACGCCGATAGCCTACGTTGCCGACATCCCAGAGAACCGAGTAGTTCAGCGTGTTGGGATTCAGGGGGGAGATCACGTCCCAGGTCTGGCCGACGATCAGGGACAGGTCCGTCTGGGGCCACAGCAGGGTCATGTAGGCGTGACGCATCTGGAGCTTGGCCTTGTTCTCGGAGGCATAGTTCCCGAACAAATCGAACTCGATCTTGCCGGAGGCCTTCATTGTCTCGCTTGCGGGCCCGGCGATGTTGAAACCGAGGCGGGTCTGGTTGGCGGTCAGATTGAACTCGTCGTCGTTGCTGCGGGTGGCCTCCGAGTCGACCCACAGGACGAAGTTGCCCGGGTTGGTGCGTGAAGTGTCGTAGGAAGCGTCGCCTTTGACGTACCCGTACATCTGAATGTCGAGGTTCGACCACACGTTCTTCTTGGCCGGAGGCTCCGCCGGAGCAGCCGGGGCAGGCCCAGGAGCCGGCGTCGTCGCGGCCTCCTTCTTGAGGTCCGCCACCTGCTTCTCCAGTTGCTCGATTCTGCCCTGCAACGACGAATCTTCCGCTGCGGCGCCGAATGCCGCGCGGGACAGGCACAGGATGCTTGCGATCGCTGCGGCGGCCAGGATGCACCCAAACTTCATACGTTCCATCACGATGCCCTTTCACTGGGGTCACTAATGCCTGCACGCTTGCAGGACGGTGATAATCGGGGTCGGAGCCGACGCTCCGGCGGTCCAACGGTCGTCCGTGTTCGAGGCGCCGAATCGGGCCGAGCTGGCAAATGTCGGCCGTGTGGCCAGGAGCCGTGTGCTGCTCCTGTCCTGTTGCCACAGGGGAGGAATCGACTTTACACGGCTCGGGGATTTACTGTCATGTTCCTAGGTTAGGCCATATTACCTCAGGGCCAAACCTGGCAGTGTGCCTGCTATGGCCGGGGTTTCGCTCATGCGTTTGGCATACACCTAGGCAATGACGAGTTGGCCCTGGCACTGCGATATTGCGCCGTGTGGGCAGATTGGGTGGCGTGATGCGTGTTAGTCCCGGTGGTGCGGGATGTTGGGGTCTTCGGTCAGTTCGTAGAGGCCCGACCCCGCCCGCCGGAGCTTGCCTTGCTCGACGAGCTTCTCCCAGACCTCTCGCGGATACTGGTTCGGAGCCTGGATGGCGACGATGCCCGAGCCTCGTCCGCTGCTGAAGGGTCCGCCTCCCAGACTGGATTCTTCGTCGAGACGGGTCAGCTTGAGACGCTTCTTGAACGCCTTGAGGGCCTGTTTGAGGTATTGCGGCGTCAGTTCGTGAGGTGTTTCATCGCTCATGAGATTCCTCCTGCAAGGGATCGTTTGTGCAATTGTAGAGAGAACCGGTGCATAAGCAAAGCCCAAAAAGACGAAAACAGGAGAGATCGCGCGATTGGCAGGCGCAGGCAAGGGCAAGCCAGGAAAAACTGGGAGCCCGCGGCGGGCCCTTTTTTTGCTTCCAGGGGCGTGCGTCGTGTATAATGGCAGGCGGCTGAAGTCCGTGAGTGCGACGATCTTCCAGAATCGGTATCGGCATTGAAAAGGGGTATCCTGTGAGACGGTTGACAGCGGTTGTACTGAGTGGGCTGGCGTTTGTACTGGGCAGTTCGACGGTTGTTCTGGGGCAGCAGGCCAAGTCGCTGCATATTGCCGCCGCGACCGGCGACGTCGCCCAGCTCAAGAGGAACATCGACAACAAGGCGGACCTCAACGCGCCGGATGAGAACGGGAACTTCGCGATCAAGCTGGCGGTCGATTCGTACAACGTCGAAGTCCTGAACATGCTCTTGCAGGCTGGCGCCAACCCCAACGTCAAGGACTCCACCGGCGGCACGCCTCTGATGGCTGCCTGTCTGTCGTGCCAGGTAGACATGGTGGACGCGCTCCTGGCGGGCAAGGCCAGCCACGCGGCGAAGGACGCCTCCGGCCTGACGGCCCTCCACTGCGCCGCGATGATGGGACAGGTCGAGATCTCAGAGTCCCTGATCAAGGCCGGCGCGGACGTCAACGCCAAAGATAAGAACGCACGTACCCCGATCATGATCGCTCAGCAAAGGGGCGCCGCGGAGGTCGTGCAACTGCTCCAGCAGCATGGCGGCGCTCTGCCTGTGATCGAAGATCCCTATGGGATGGGCGGAGCCGCTTCGCAGGCTGCGCCGGTGACCGCGAGCACGTCGCGCCGGCCGGAGGGCTTCGAGATCGACCCCAACGTGATCCTCAAGCAGCTTCAGCAGATGACCGCGCTCGAAGCGCCGCTGAAGGTGATCGACGCCAACAGCCAGAGCGAGCAGCGGGCGTGGATCGCTCGTCGCTCGGACAATCGGACCATTCTGCTTCGGGCGGTGCAGAAGCAGTTCGAAGACGAGATGACGTTTGTGAAGAAGGTCGCTGTCGAGGAGAAGGCGACCAAGACGACCAAGGCGACGGACGATCTGGTGACCGCCAGGAAGAAGCGATATGAACTGATCGGCCAGGAACTGCGGGACCAGATTCGCCAGAGCCGTCTGGAGTCGCGCGACACGATGGCGACGACAACCACCGGTCGGGGCGGACGAGGCGGCGTGGCCACGCGGTCCACGACAACGAGGGGCCGTGCAGGCGGGGGAGCGACCGGCCAGGATGCCTATGGGGGAACCACGACGCAACCGAGAACATCCCGTCGTACGACCCTTGGCGCCGCGCAGGTCGAAGAACGGGTCGATGCCGACACGCAAGCCCAGATCCAGGCCTGGCTGGGCGCGGAAAGCGATAACAAGACGACGCTGCTCCAGAGTGTGAGCGACCTCGACGTGACGGAATACGCCGCTCTGCACGAGTTGGCTCAGGAAGAGAAGGCTGCCAAGACGCAGGTCGCGATCATGGCCTTGCTGATGCTGCGTGAAGAGCGAATCGCGAAGATCCAGGAGCGATGGGTCGAGGACGACGAGCGGACGCAGAGAATGCAGGAGCGAGCGGGCGCCAACGGAATGCAGGACATGCAGCAGGGGCCCGGGCAGGGAACCCAGAGAGGCGCGCGCCGAGGCGGTCGCTGATCGCAGGAGTCTTGTCGCCAATCGAGTCTCGCCTTGTTGTTCCTGCGCGCGCAGTCTGCGGATGGGAGACGGGAATGGGTGGACGCTTGGATGGGAAGGTGGCGATCGTCACCGGAGGCAGTCGCGGGATCGGGCGTGCGATCGGCATCGCTCTGGCGGGCGAGGGCGCCTCGCTGGTCCTGGCGGCGCGATCGCAGGCAGGGCTCGATGAGGCGGCCGAGCAGGTCCGCAAGTCCGGCGGGCGAGCGGAGACCGTTGTCACCGAGTTGTCGGATGAAGGTTCGATCCGCAACCTGGTGCGTGTGACGAGGGAGAGACTTGGCCGGCTCGATATCCTTGTCAATAATGCCGGGATCACGCATTCCGCGAAGTTCCGCGAGACGCGCACGGAAGACCTCGACCGATGCTGGGCCATCAATGCCCGTGCGCCGTTCATCCTGTGCCGGGAGGCGTTGCCCTTGTTGCTGGAGGCGCCGGCCGGATTCATCGTCAACGTCTCGTCGGTGGTGGGCGTCAAAGGGTATCCGCTTCAAAGCGCGTACACTGCTTCGAAGCACGCCCTTCGCGGCATGACGATGTCGCTGGCGGAGGAACTTCGCGGCACGAACATCCGTGTGCACGTCGTCTGCCCCGGCGCGGTGGATACCGGGATGGTCGGCAACGTCCGGCCCGATATCAAGACGGCAGACCTTATCGGGCCGGACGAGGTGGCGGAACTGGTTCTCTATCTGGTGACGCGAACGGGCAATGCGGTCGTGGACGAGCTGCATATTCGCCGGGCCGCTGCGGCCCCGTGGTTTGGATAAGGAAGGGGGATTGTGGAGATGGCGAGGCGATTCAGATTGGTTGCTGCGGCGTTGCTCTTTGTCGCATCGATGGCTGCGGCCCAGGAGACGGAGGTGCTCTGGCTCTCGGGGCAGGGCAAGGACGACCCGGTGCCGTGGGAATTCTTCTGCACCGCCGGACGCAACAGCGGACAGTGGACCACGATCGGCGTGCCTTCGAACTGGGAACTGCAGGGGTTCGGCACGTACAATTACGGCCACGACAAGAACAAGGGCAGCGAACAGGGCAAGTACCGCCGGACGTTCTCGGTTCCAGAGGGTTGGGCCCAGAAACGCATGTTCATCGTCTTCGACGGTGTGATGACGGATACCGAGGTCTTCGTCAACGCTAAGTCCGCGGGGCCCAAACATCAGGGCGGCTTCTATCGTTTCCAGTACGAGATCACCGAGCTGATCAAGCCCGGCGAGAACCTGCTTGAGGTCACGGTCAGCAAGGTCTCCTCCGACGCCAGCGTCGAAGCCGCCGAGCGTCAGGCGGACTACTGGGTCTTCGGCGGCATCTACCGCCCGGTCCGCCTGGAGGCGGTCCCCAAGCAGTTCATCGAACGAGTCGCGGTCGATGCCTCCCTCAATGGGGCGTTCCGGATGGACGTATATCTCAACGGAGCGGCTGACGGCGATGTCATCCGAGCGGAGATTACGGGACCTGTCAATTCGCCCGCCAAGCAGGAGCCCGAGCAGGTGATCGAGTGGTCATCCGTGGGCGAGATGTCGACCACGCCGGTCGAGATCGGCGTCAACATGGGTTCGTTTGGAGTCGCCCGGAGGAACCGTCCGGCCGCCGTGACATTCGAGAGCAAGCCGTTCGAGGCGAAAGTGGAGGCCGGGCAGGCGGTGGTCACCCTGGAGACATCCGTCACGGGGCACCAGGCGTGGTCCGCGGAGACGCCGTATCTGTACGTGGTGAAGGTGGAACTGCGGCGGGGCGAGCAGGTCGTCCACTCATTGATGCAGCGGTTTGGCTTTCGCACGATCAAGGTTTGGCCGGGCGACGGCATCTACGTCAACGGGCAGAAGGTCATGCTCAAGGGAGTCTGTCGCCACAGCTTCTGGCCGGACTCGGGTCGGTGCCTCAGTCCCGCGATCAGCGTCATGGACGTGAAGCTGATGAAAGAGATGAATATGAACGCGGTGCGAATGTCGCACTATCCGCCGGATGAGCACTTCCTCGACGCCTGCGACGAATTGGGTTTGTATGTCCTCGACGAGCTGGCGGGCTGGCAGAAACCGCCTTACGACACCGAGATCGGCAAGAAGCTCGTCAAAGAGATGGTGACGCGGGACGTGTGCCATCCCTGCATTCTGTTCTGGGACAACGGAAACGAAGGCGGCTGGAACCGCGAGCTCGACGATCAGTTCGCGCTCTACGATCCGCAGAAGCGAACGGTCCTGCACCCCTGGGAGAACTTCGGCGGCATCGACACCGACCACTACGAGACCTACGCCAGCACGCAGAAGAAGCTCAGCGGCAAGACGCCATTCATGCCCACCGAGTTCCTCCACGGCCTGTACGACGGCGGCCACGGAGCGGGCCTTGAGGACTACTGGAATCTGATGTTCGCCTCCCCGATGTCTGCGGGGGGCTTCCTCTGGGCGCTGGTCGACGAAGGCGTTGTGCGGACCGATAAGAACGGCCAGATCGATGTGGACGGCAACCACGCCCCCGACGGCATCCTCGGCCCATACCGCCAGAAGGAAGCCAGCTTCTACACGATCAAGGAGATCTGGTCGCCGATCCACATCGCAGCCGAGACGCTGGCGGCCGACGCCAACACCGTCGAGGTTGAGAACCGCTTCGACTTCACAAACCTGGCGGATTGCACGTTCGATGTGAGGCTCGTGAAATTCCCTTCGCCAAGCGACGCGAACGATGGGCATAAGATCCTCTTTCGCCACGCCTTCCCCGGCCCGGACGTCGGGCCGTACGCGAAAGGAATCCTCCCGCTGGGTTTGCCGGAGAATCGCAGCAACGCCGACGCGCTGCAACTGATCGCCTCCGACCCCGAGGGACGACAGGTCTGGACTTGGTCGTGGGACCTGCGCCGGCCCGGCGGCTATCAGCGCAAGATCGTTGAGACGAAGGATGGGAGCAGGACAGCCCAGATGACGCCCATGGCCGACGGGATTCACGTCAAGACGGATGTCCTGGCTCTGCGGTTCGACGTGGACGAGCCCGAACTGTTGGACGTTTCCGTGCGTGGCAAATCGATCTCTTTTGCAGGTGGGCCGAAATTGATCGGCGGCGTTGCCGGAACGCGAAAGCTCGTTGCCCGCCAGGAGGGGCAGGACATCGTTGTCGAAGCCGAAGGAAAGGGAGATATGAAGCACGTGCGGTGGACCGTATGTCCAACGGGTTGGGTCCGCTTGGAGTACGAGTTCTCGCTGGAAGGGCAGTACGACGTGTTTGGCATCGGGTTCGAGTACCCCGAAGACAAGGTGCGGTCGATGCGGTTTCTGGGCGAGGGGCCGTACCGCGTGTGGAAGAACCGGCTCAAAGGAGGCGTCTTCGATGTTTGGAGCAATCGCTACAAGAACGACGTTCCCGGCGTCACGTGGGATTTCCCGGAATTCAAGGGCTACTACAAGGATTGGCGGTGGGTGGTCTTCACGACCGAGGAGGGTACGATAACGACGGTCAACGAGACGCCGGAGTTGTTCCTGGGCGTCTATCGTCCGAACGACGGACCGGCTCCCGCAAACACGAAGGTCAACGTGCCCGACACAGGCATCGCCTTGCTGCACGGCATCCCGCCCATCGGCACGAAGTTCGACAAGGCGGAAGTGCTCGGACCACAGAGTCAGAAGAATCAGGCCTCCGGCGTCTATCGCGGCGCCGTGTGGTTTTATTTCGATACGGAGAGCCGGAACTAATGCGAGCGGTGATACAGCGCGTGACCGAAGCGAAGGTCGAAGTTGAAGGCAAGATCGTTGGCCAGGTGGGCAAGGGGCTCCTGGTCTACCTGGGCGTGGGCACAGCAGACACCGAGACCGACGCGCAGTTCATGGCCGAGAAACTGGCCAACCTCCGCATCTTCTCCGACGAAGCGGGCAAGATGAACCGCAGCGTGATCGACGTTGGCGGGGGGGTCCTGCTGGTCAGTCAGTTCACGCTGTATGGCGATTGCCGCAAGGGCCGCAGGCCAGGGTTCGACGCAGCAGGCGAGCCGGGTCTTGCAGAGCGACTGTACGAGAAGGTCGCCCAGTTGATCGCCACGGAGGATGTCCCGGTGCAAAAGGGGTCTTTCGGCGCCCACATGCACGTGACGAGCATCAACGACGGCCCAGTGACCTTCCTGCTCGACAGCAGCCGATTGTTCTGAAATGCCGCAAGGCCAGCCCGCCCAGCGCGAGCATCGCGAACGTCGCAGGCTCTGGCGTATGGATGGGGGGGATATCAGGTTTGTCGTGGGAGACGCCGCCGGGGATGCTCCAGCCGGGAATGGCGAAGTCCAGCGCCGTCACAGCCAGATCCGCGCCTCCGCCTCCGCCGGAGCCATTGCGAAACAGGTCCCTTTCCGCTCGTTTGAAGACCGCCACGACGACCTTGGGCGAATCCACGTTCACCGTCGTGCGTTTGGCCTTGGGGTCGGCCACGTCTCCGAGCCAGTAGGCGAACTGATAGCCCGGCTGCGGCTCGGCCGCCAGCGTAACGATCGAGTTGGCGGAGAAGCGGTGAGCCCCGGAATCAGGGGTCACTTTGCCGGCTTTGGCGGGGGTCTGCTCGATGACCAGATCGAAGTGCGGAGTGTCCGCATCCGCCCCGACGGCCAGGTGCAGAGCCAGCACCGCCGAGACCAGCAGCGATCTCACGAGCATCGATCGTCCGCAGACCATGTGCTTTCATCACCCCCAATGTGCGGCCAGACCCCCCGGTCTGATTGTCCCTCCAGGATATCCGATTAGGGCCGGTAAATCAAGGGCGGACGCTCCATGCGGAGGCGAAAACCCGCAAAGGACCATAAATTCAGCGATCCGCCACTATGCAGGCGGAGATTTCCGGACGGATCACCTGCGCAGGCACGAATGCCCGCACTTTTTGTACCGGCGCCGCGGAGGCGGACGTCGCTTACGGCGCCCGCGCTTCGGCGCGACGGCTGAACACAAGCCGCTTGGCGATCTCGTTCAGGGCGATGATCGAGGCGGCCACGAGAGCGGTGATCGCCCAGTCCGCGACCGACAGCCTCGCCAGGTGGAACATCTCGGCCGTTGCAGGAAGCGACACGATGAGGATCGTCGCCACCGTGGAGATGGTCACGGCCCCGAGCACATACGGGTTCTTCCACAGAGTGCGATTGAGGATCGAACCCTTGGGGTTGCGGCAGTTGAAGATATTGAACATCTGGAACAGAATGATCGACACGAACGGCAGTGTCCCCGCCTTCTCGGGCGAGCCGCTGTGCCGATATGCGAAGTACATGAGAATGGCGCCGATCGCGATCACCACGCTGTTGAAGCCGACGTGCATGAGGAGGTCCCTGTCGATCAGGCGGTCCTGTCGTTTGCGGGGTTTTCGCACCATGATGTCCGGCGCCGGCGCGTCCATGCTCAGCGACAGAGCGGGCAGCACCTCGGTGCCCAGGTCGATCCAGAGGATCTGGACCGCGGTGAGCAGTTGGCCGACGCCCGGCAGCAGGGAAAAGCACACGACGAAGAACTCCGCGGTGATGCCTGAGAAGGCGTAGAGGACGAACTTCTTGATGTTGTCGTAGATGGCCCGACCCTCCATGACCGCGGTGACGATCGAGGAGAAGGAGTCGTCTGCGATGACCATCTTCGATGCGTCCTTGGCGATGTCGGTTCCGCTCTTGCCCATGGCGACGCCGATGTCGGCGCGTTTGAGGGCGGGAGCGTCGTTGACGCCGTCGCCGGTCATGGCGACGATCTCGCCCTGGCGTTTGAGGCTCTCGACCAACCGCATCTTGTCTTCCGGCGAGATCTGCGCAAAGACGCTCACCCGCTCCAGGGCATGGTCGAGCTGCGCGTCGTCCATCGCGCGAAGCTCCTGAGCGAGGATCACGCCGTTTTCGCCGTCGGCGATGATGCCGGTCTCTCGCGCGACGGCCAGCGCGGTCTCTTTCTGATCGCCTGTCGTCATGATCACGCGGATGCCGGCTTCTTTGCACAGGCGGATTGCCTCTTCGACATCCTGTCGCGGCGGATCGGCCATACCGATGAACCCGGCGAAGATCATGTCTTCTTCGAGCGAGCCGCGTCGTTGGGGGTCGGGCGTCTTGAGCTCTTTATACGCGAACCCGAGCACGCGCATCGCGCCGGTGGCCATGCGGGACCGCACCGCCAGCAGGCTCTCCGCGGTGGCGTCATCGAGCGGGCGAACGATTCGACCGTCGAAGAACCGCGTGCAATGTTCCATGATGCGGTCGGGGGCGCCCTTGGTGGCGGAGAAGAATTCGCCTTTGTTGATGAACTCGTGGACCGTCGTCATCATGCGCCGATCGGAGTCAAAGGGCAGTTCATCGAGCCGGGGATACTCGGATCGAAGCACCGTCGGATCGAAGTCCGCTTTCATCGCGGCCACCAGCAGGGCAATTTCGGTCGGGTCGCCCACTGCGGTATGGGCGGTGCAGTGCGCGTTGTTGCACAGCGCCGCCAGTCTGAGCACGTGCGAGAGCGTCTCGCCGGGCGAGTCGATGATCTCGCCTGCCTGGGTTGAGTAGTCGCCCTCGGGATCGTAGCCCGCGCCGGAGACGTTGAGATACTCGCCTGCCACGTGAACCGCGCGGACGGTCATTTCGTTCTTGGTGAGGGTGCCGGTCTTGTCGGTGCAGATGACCGTGGTGCATCCGAGCGTTTCGACCGCGGAGAGCTTGCGAATGATCGCGTTCTTGCGGGCCATCTTCCTCATGCCGAAGGCCAGGCCGATGGTCACGGTCGCGGGCAAGCCCTCGGGCACGATGGCCACCGCCAGAGCGATCGCGAAGAGAAAGGCGTCTTTGGCCGACGTGAGGCTCAGATCGTAGCGAATGGCCATGATCAGAAAGACCGCCAGGCAGATGCCGGCGGCGATGCGTGCGATCCGCCGGCCGATGGCGTCCAGCTCGACCTGCAGCGGGCTCTTCTCCATGCCGATGTCGGTGGTCACCTTGGCGATGCTGCCGATCCGCGTGTTCATGCCGGTCTGGGAGACGAGCAGGGTCAGGCGGCCGTAGCTGAGCGTCGTGCCGGCGAAGGCCTTCTCTTCGTCGCCGATCGAGGAGGCGGACGCCGCGGCTTTCTTCATCACCGGGACCGATTCGCCCGTCAGCGACGATTCGTTGACCATGCCGTTGATGGATTCGAGGATCACGCCGTCGGCGGGGATGCGGTCGCCCGTTTCCACCTGGACGATGTCGCCAGGCACGACGAGTCTCGCGGGGATTCGCGTGATCGTCCCATCGCGTACCACGTGCGTGAGGTCGGCCATCATGCTCTGGAGTGATTTCAGCGATTGCTCGGCCTTGTACTCCTGGATGAAACTGATCGTGGCGTTGGCCAGGACGATCGCGGCGATGATCAGCGCGTCGGAGCCGGCGCCGGTCAGCCAGGACACGAAGCTGGCGAACAGCAGCAGGATCAGGAACATGTTCGAGAACTGCGAGACGATCATCGTCAGCAGTTTGAACTTCGCGACGCTCTGGAGTTCGTTCGGGCCGTGCTGTTGCAGGCGGCTCTGGGCTTCGGCTTGCGAGAGGCCCGTCCGCTGAATGCCCAGGAGCTTGTAGATGTCTGTCGCCGATGCACGATGACTCATAAAGGCCTTTCAACCACAGGAGAATGCGCGGATTCCTCGCTGATATCGGAATCGGCAGAGCTTGTTCTGCGACGTGCTATTGTATCGTGCCACCGGCGTTTGTACAGCCATGGCAAAGGTAGTTTCGCTGTTCAGGGACACGGGCCGGACGCCGAAAAAGACGGTGAAGAACCGTTACGTTCCTCGGACGGTATGGAACTGAAGACAAGAAGGCGCTGAGTCCTCGCCGGTTTGTGACGGATTGTGCAGGAAAGAGCATCGGGGCAGTATGGATTCACTGAGAAAAGCGATTGTAGCAGTTGTAGCAGCGTTAGTGGTGGGTCAGGGCGCGATCGGGTGGGGGCAGGGCAAGGACAAGCCGCCCACGCCGCCGACGGAAGACCCGAGTCTTCTCTGGCGGGAGCATGTCCGCCTGCCGGAGGATTCGTTTCTGGTGCATGGAATCGCTCGGAACGAGGCCTCGTGGGTGAAGTTCATCGTCGTACCCCAGGCCGATGGCTCGCAGAAGGTCTTCTTTCAGGACGGCCACGCGTATCCGTTCCATTACCAGGGCGCCGTCGCAAACCTGAGCCTCTTCGCGGGAATGACGAACGATCAATTCGACCGCGCGACCCTCTATCGCCAGGGGCGAAAGGCCGTGCTCGGAGCGGTGATCGCACCGTCGATCTGGTGGTCCCTGACGCAGCCTGCGGAATATGGCGTTCAGCTCGTGGGGCATGATCCGTTCACGCGGGAAGAGGTCGCGGCGGTCTTCGATGTCGTCAGGCAGGCCGTGAAGACGGAAACGTCGTATCGGGCGTTCTACCTTCCGACATACGAGCAGCGGGCCGCGGCTCTGGCCGACAAGGACTGGTTCGAATCGCAGGGCATTACGATCAGTTCGTCGGACCGCTGGGCCAGCGGCAACACCATCTACTCCAATGGCTGGGCCCTCGGCACGCTGAAATTCGTCGAAGGCGGCGCCATTCGCGACGCCTATCGAAGCGGCCAGCTCGGCCCCGGCGATATCCTGCTCACCGACGGGGTGCCTGCGGAGACGCCGTATCTGGCGGGCATCATCATGCTCTCGCCCTCGACCCCGAATTCGCACGTGGCGATCCTTGCGAAGACCGACGGCGTGCCGTTCCTTCATTTGGCCTTGCCCGAGGACGTGAATCGGGCGCAGTCGCTCGTCGGTCGTCGCATCTGCCTGCGAGCCTACAACTCCTATGGTTGGACCGCCGTGCGGCTCATCGACACCGACGGCGTGCTCGACGACGCGACGGTGCGGGAGATCCTTGCCTTGAAGAAGCCCAAGCCTCTGGCGATCTCGCCGATGACGCCGCTGGGCGACTATGGCTTCAACGTGGATGCCTCGATGCCCGCGGACATTCGTTTCATCGGAGGCAAGGCCGCGAACTTCGGCATGCTTCGTCGCGCGATCCCGGATCATTCGCCCATCGCAACGGCTTTGTCGTTCGACCTGTGGACGGACTTCCTGTCGCAGGAACTGCCCGGCGGCCGGACGCTCCGCGAGACGATCGCGGCTCGTCTTTCGCCTTTCGCGTATCCGCCCGCGGACATGCAGGCGCTGGCGGACGCATTGGACGACGTTCGCGATCTGGTCGAAGACGACAAGTCGGTTGACTTCACCGACGCCCAGAAGCAGGCGGTTCTTTCGATTCTCCAGGAGCCGCTGTATGGCTTCGATCCGTCCAGGAATCTGCGGTTTCGCAGCTCGACCAACGTCGAAGACGGAATGGAGTTCACCGGCGCCGGGCTGTATGAGAGCTACAGCGGGTGTCTCGCAGACGATCTCGATGGCGACGACAAAGGGCCGTGCCACTGCGATCCGAGCCGCGCCAAGGAGCGCGGCGTATTCACCGCGATCCGCAAGGTCTTCGCCAGCTTCTACAACGAGAACGCCTATCTGGAACGTCTGCGGCGAAGCATCGACGAATCCAAGGTCGGCATGGCGCTGCTTGTCCATCACTCGTTCCCCGACGAGACCGAGCTGGCCAACGGCGTGGCGGTGATCGACCGAAGCTCCCAGTGGAGCTGGGACCTTACGATGGTCACCCAGGCCGGCACGGTGTCCGTGACGAATCCTCAGGACGGCAGCGTCCCCGAAGAGGTCGTCGTGACGATGTATTCGTTCGGGCAATACGCCCAGCGGATCCGCCAGTCCAACCTCGTCCAGCTCGGCGCCACGGTGATGAAGTGGGAAGACGACTACCTCGCCCTGGGCGAACTGCTCGTCAAGGTGGGCGAGGAGTTCGCTCTCACGACCGGACGGGACAAGTTCGTCCTGGAAACGGAATTCAAGAAGCTGGCGCCCGACGGCAAGCTCATCGTCAAGCAGGTTCGCGAGATCCCGCAGGCGGACGACACGCCTTCGGTCACCGCGTTCCTTTTGAAGGAACCTGCGGAATACGTCGTTCTGCAGGGCGAGTTCGGGGACGTCTTCGCCAACCACCGCCTCAAGTCACGATGGCGGCTCCAGACCCGCAATCTGTGGCTGACGACGGAGAACCTCGACGCGAGCCTCTACGATTTCGCATCTCTGGAGTACATGGCCGACGGCGTCACAGGCACGCTGACGGGCCCGCTCTCGCAGTGGCCGCAGGCTTCGTACAGCTACAAGCCACCCACCCAGGGAAGCCTTCGCCCGGACGATCCGACCGGCTGGTCCGACATGATGCCGACCGATGGGATCACAACCGATACATGGCAGATCGCTAACATCGCCAATGCTCGCACGTATCGCCTGAACACGGGGAACATTCCCGCCCTCGTGTCGCCCAAAGCCAGCGCGGTGCTGACACTGAGAGACCTCGGCTATCTGACGTTGGAGGTCGAGTATGAGCGGCCGGTGCTGCAGTGGAATTGGGAAGGACCCATGATGACCACGCGGGACCAGGTTCGGCTGTGTCCTGCCTTCGAGGCGTCATCCGAGGACCTGCTGCAAGACCGTCGCTTCGAAGGGCCCGATGGCGTGACCGTCGAGGTGAGCTTCTATTGGCCGCCGTATCCGAAGGGCCCGACCGCCGGCTACACCGCGCCGCTGGCCCGCTGGGTCGAGACGAGGATCGCCGGCTACACGAGCGAGCCGATCGTGCTGCGAAGCGAATACTCGCAGACGTATCGGCCGGAACATCACAACTTTGCGGAGCATTTCCTGTTCGAGCCGCAGCTTGAGCCGGACCTGTCGCCCGCGATGCTCGCGGAACTCAAGGCCAAGGATCTCCGCTATATCCATGTCCTCAACGGCATGGATACCCTGACGATCACAACCTACGGCTACGACGCTCCGGGCCTGTAAGGACACGGCAAACGATCAATAGCGCAGCTCGATCTGTGCAGGGCCTTTGACCTCGATGGTGGCCATTTTCTGTGCGGCGTTGAAGTTGACCGCATGATCGCCGGGGCTGGCCACAAAGGGCCGATCGACACCCGCCAGCAGGATGGAGCACGCCTTGTCGCCCCAGCCGTCCACGGTGAATGTCACGGAGCGGTCGGTCTCCTTCAGGTCGTGGATAGCGCAGGGCGCGTGCAGGAACCAGCCGGTCTTCTCGAGTCTGCGGACATCATACAGCGAGCCTTTTCCGAAGAACTCCGGCACATGGGTCTGGAGGGTGCCGGGATTGATCGCGGGGCCTTCGCTGATCTGGGGACGCAGCAGGAAGTAGTCGGGCAGGAGGCCCTGGCGTTTGACGTCGCTCGTCGGCCAGGTCATCCGGAGACCCGCGGCGGTGATGCCCTTGGCCAGCGTTGCCCATGGACCTTCCGTATCGTACTGGCTCAGCAGATGGAGAGCCGAGCCATAGACCAGGCCGCACCATTGCACCGGCTGGCCAAACCAGACGGGAGCTTTCCAGTTCGTCGCGCCGAGCACCGCGATGGTCGCATAGGGACCGACCTCGCCTTCGGTCGGATTCGCCAGGTAGATGAAAGGCACGCCCGTCCAAGCCCAGTAACGGGCCTGCTCCAGATACTTCGGTTCGCGAGAAATCATGTACCCGAGCGTATACGCCTTTACCAGATGGGCGGAGGCAAGAATGTCCGGCGTGTGCAGCGGGACCTCCCAGACCTGAGCCCCGCGCGGGACGGAGTTCGCATAGAGCGAGGTCTGCTTGTCCAAGAGCTCCAAGCCCCTTGTGATGAGGTTCTGATCGCCCGAGAGCGTCGCGGCTTCGAGGATGTGCGCGAGGTCGGGGGCCGCGTGGCCGTTGGCGTGTTGTGCGAAGTGGGTCTTGCCGTAATCGACGTCGCGCGGTCGATATCGTTTGATGCCCTGTTCGTCGAAGCGCGCCAGGAGACTCTCGGCGTCGGCCCGTCGCCGCTCGACATAGGGATACACGCCGCCGAACACGAACGGCGTTGTCGGAATGGTGGTGTGCGACACCGAACTGAGATACGGCTGGCCCTGCGGCATCTTCGTGATCGCCAAGTCACGCGCTTGGATCAGTCGCTTCCCGAGTTCGGAGTCTTCGATGTGACTGGCCAGCCAGTCCATGTACAGGATCGCATCGCCCGCGGGACCGGCCCTGAAACTCTCGCCCCAGACGGCGTGGCGGAAGAGGCCGCCTTCGTTGATCGCGGAATCCAGCCAGCCATGCGAGAGCAGCGTCACCGCGTCGCCGAATCCGCCTGCGACCTTTGGAATGGACGGGAGGCCCTTGATCTCGACATACTTCTGCACCGCGGATACGATGGAGTCGCCTCGCCCACCGACGATCGTTGCTTGCATGTGGATCGCTTGGTTGGCTTTCAAGGTGAAGGGCGTGTGCGCCAGCGGGGCGTTCTCGAACCGGTTGTCGCCGACGGCCGGCGCGGTCAGCGCCATCACATGCGCGCCGGAATTGTAGATTCTGTCGGGCGAGTCAAAGGTCGGCGCCACGAGATCCGAGGGTTCCCAGATCAGACCGATGTAGCGGCCGGCGTGGGCGATCGCCATCAGAGGGAATGTGATCTTGATCGGATCGGGCACGCGGCGAATGTGTTCGCGAGTCGTGATGTCCGCTTCGCTGCTGCTGGGCTCGTCGTCGAGGTACTCCAGACCTGCGAACACGCCCTGGGTCTTTCGCTCGCCGAACGTGCCCAGGCCGGGAAAGAGCGTCAGCCAGGGAAAGTGCAGAACCTCGCAGTCTCGATCGGTTTCGATCCTGACCTGGACCAGGATGGAGCCCGGTTGCGGACCGGGTCCGAAGATGCGCGTGATTCTCCATCGCCCGGCTCGATCATCGTCGAATCCTGCCGCGATCACGACAGAACCGTCCGTTGCGTAGAGGCACATAGCCTTCGCGCCCTCCAACGGAAGCCAGGCAGCGCGCCCATCGATCATCAGGCCGATCTGCTCGGCGTGGTAGCCGGATGCCAGTTCCATCCCGCCAAGCTCGATACGGAAGTCGCCCAACCCTCCGCGATAGTGGGTCAACCTCAGTTCACTCGAACCCACCGAGAGCGGTTCAGTGGTGCCCTTCACGGGTCGTTGTGGTTTCTTGAACTGCGGCGGCTCCAATGCAGCGAGCGTTTCCACGCGGATCGAGGCGACGACGATGCGGCCCTCGGTGGTCGCGGGATCGAGGCGAAAACGCGTCTGAGGGCCGAGCGGCTCGGTGATCGTCAGGACGTATTCGTGCCACTGGCCGTCGCTCTGAACCGAGAAGCGGACGGAGCGTCCGGCTTCGAACCCGCGGCCGTAGAAGAGCTCGCCACCCGGGTCGGCGTTCGATTTCATCCGCACCCGAACGCGCGTCATTCCGCTGCCGGGCAGGTCGATGGGGGGGCCTTCGATCCAGGGGTCGATGCCGGTCGATGTGAACGCCAAGCCTTCGGACGACGTGGCAAAGTCCTTGACGTAAGAGTTGCCGTGCCAGCCCTGCGGACCCTTGGAGAAATCCCAGGCAGCGATCTGGCCGGGCGAAGCCACAGCGCAGAGACTCAGTGTCAACATGAGTGTGGCAAGCATAGTGATTCCATGGGTGCGCATCGCGAACAACCTCCGAAAAAGCACAAAGCGCTGAGAGTCCGTGGCCAGGACCTCGCGACGCACAGTATAATCGCTCTCATGAGTCTCGAACAGGACATTAAGCACAAGGCCCTGGAACTCGGTTTCGACGCAGGCATCACCGACGCTTCGCCCATCGGCCGCGAGCACGCAGAGCATTTGGACGCGTGGCTGCGGTCGGGCTATGCCGGTCCGATGCTGTACATGCACCGCAATCTGGCGAAACGCATCGATCCGAGCAAACTCCTCGACGGCGCCAGATCGGTGGTCGTGGTCGCGTTGAGTTACGGACTGCCCTCTGCGCCGACAAGCACGGATCTCGTCGGAAGGGTCGCCCAGTTTGCCCAATATGAGGATTACCACGCTTTCATCAAGGCGCTGCTTCGCGAATTGGCCGGCTTCATCCAGGACCGGGCCGGCGGATCGCATCGGTTCAAGCTCTGCGTCGACTCGGCGCCGTTGGCGGAGAAAGCGTTGGCGGTGCGAGCGGGGTTAGGGTTCATCGGGAAGAACCACCTGCTCATCCACCCACAGTTGGGTCCGCAGATTCTGCTTGGCGAGTTGCTCACGACAGTGGAGCTTACGCCGGATACGCCCGCTGGCGGAAGCTGCGGCGACTGCGACTTGTGTTTGAAGGCCTGTCCCACCGGCGCGTTGCGAAGCGATGGTTTCCTCGATGCTCGCGAGTGCATCAGCTGTTCGACGCAGTACGAGCCTTCGCCCAAGATTGGCGGTTGGCTTTTCGGCTGCGATGAATGCCTGCTGGCGTGTCCTCACCAACGACGCGCGCCGGCGCGGGCAAATCAACGGTTCATGCGGCATCCTGAACGAGAGCAGTTGAACTTGCGGGAACTGATCGAGATGACGCCGGAGGAGTTCGAAGCGAAGTTCGTCGGGTCGCCCCTGCACAAAGCGGGAATCGAGATCCTCCAACGCAGCGCGGAAATCTGCCTGCAAAACGCCCGTTAGGGCGCCAGGAAGATGTCCAGGTCGCTGTCGGGCAGTTCGCAGCCGCGAATCTCGGTGCCGCAGCCCATGCCGCGAAGGATATAAATGTCATCGTCGGAGATGCTCGTGTGCCGGGCCGGGGTGAACTCGACGGAGCCGTCGTAATAAAGGGCGTTTTGTCCGCGGCCGGCGTGATTGCGGCTGTTCGACTTCATCATCTTTTCGCACAACTGCAGGCGCAGCATGGCGGATGGGTCCAGCGGGAATTCCTCGGTCAGTGGGTTGCGGTCCGCCAGGAGCACGCCTTTTCGCGTCAGGTCACGGTCGTTCGAGGTCGGGCAAGGAATGCGGATGCTGTAGAAGATGTAGGTTCGGCTCGGGAAGTCGGCGAACGTCTGTGCGTTGAAACCGTCGAAAGAGAGTCTCCTGCTGTCCGATCGCCCAGGACAGAGAAACCGGCTTACGTCCACATAACCGAGTTTGGGCAGCAGCCAGATTTGACGGGTGTTGGACTGGTTCTCATCGCCCTGGTGGCCGACCCTGTACCAAGGGGCTCCAGGCGTCATCGCCACGCTGGGCAACAGGCCGTCGTGATCGGACACATAGCTGCGAAGTCCGCTGTAAATACCGGCCAAATGCCCGCCGCACTGTGCCTGCCAGGACCGGCCTCGCATGTGCCCGACCGCGGGAAAAAGGACACTGATGAACACAAGAATGGCCGCGGCGGCAGCGAGCAACTCGGTCCAGTTGCGGAAGGGAATTCGAATTGTACGACTCCCGATCGGTTCGGACGTGACCCACGGATCGCCAGACTCGCCACTGGCGAGGGATGCGGACTCGCGCATCCGGGCGAACAGCCGCTCGGTGAGTTCGTCGGGACAAGGCTCGACCTCCACGGTATCCAGGGGGGCGAGCGTCGTTTGGATGGATTGATACAATTCGACCGCCTCTTCGTTCGCGGCGATCAGGGCCTCGACTTCGTCATTCTCCGATTCCGATGTCAAACCCAGAGAGTAATCAAACAACAGTTGCTTATGACGGTCATTCAACGTCGTCATTTGACCTCTTTGCTCCCAACACCAGACTTCCAGTCTTTTGAGAATCGTGCCACGGCAGTGTGCAACCTGCTCTTGACGGTCCCAATCGGTATACCGAGGATGTCGGCCATTTGTTTGTAGGAAAATCGGTTGAAATAGGCCAGGATGAGGATCTCGCGCAGGTTTTCCGGCATATTCGTTATGACCTCATTAACCCGCGCAGAAGTCTCATTCCGTTCGACCTCGTCATAAGGCACGGCTGTATCCGAACTTAGTGCGTTGAGCATCTCGTCGAAGGACATGTCCTCCGATTCCGAGATCGTGCCGATGGGCACGGCGCTGTTTCGCTGGGCCTTGCGAAGAGCGTCTTTGGCTTTGTTGGCCGCGATGGTGAACAGCCAGGGCCGCAGCGGTCGGGTGGGGTCGAAACTCTCCCGGCTCGTGAATAGCTGCAGGAAGGTCTCCTGAAACACGTCGTCCACGAGGTCCGACTGGCTCAGGAACTGCTTGAGGAATGCGTAGAGGCTGTTCTTGTATCGATGGACGATCTCTCGAAAGGCAGCTTCATCGCCTTCGTTGTACTGCTGCAGCAGTTCCGCGTCCGTCAGTTTCTCAAAAGGATGTTTCATAGTGATCATCATTATATGAGCCTGCCGCAAAAAGAGGAACTCTAGTTCGGATCGCGCCGAAAAAATGGAGGACATGGGCTCAAGCCTTGTGTGTTCTCCATATCAGAGAGATCCTCTTGACCGGTCGCTCATACATGAAATCCCCTCACTACCATATGCTGTGGTGTCCTTGCCCAGACTTCCCAGCTATTGATACAAACCGAACCCGGTTTCACCCCTCGACAGGCCAGTAGGGGGACTCGGTTCGCGCGTCCGCAAGGCACTGGCGAATCCTGGCCATGATTTTGGGTTGGTTGGCTGCGACATTGGTCGTCTCGCCGGGATCGGCCTGGAGGTCGTACAATTCCAGGACGCCGCCGGGCAGGCGGACCGCCTTCCATGGGCCCATCCGCACCGCTTGAGCGAAGCCTCGCTCGTGAAATTCCCAGTAAAGGTGCTCGTGCTGCTTCTGTTTTCGAGGAACGCCCAGGAGTGTCGGAGCCATGCACACGCCGTCGGTATTCGAGGGGACTTCGCCGCCGGCCAGGACAGCCAACGTGGGCAAGAAATCCCAGAACGCCGAGACGTGGCTGGTCACGGCGCCGGCTTCGATCCGACCGGGCCAGCGGGCGATCAGAGGCACCCGAATCCCGCCTTCGTACAGGTCGCGTTTGATCCCGCGGAACGGCGCGTTGCTGGCGAAGAAGTTGGGGTCCGAGCCGCCTTCGCGATGCGGACCGTTGTCGCTCGTGAAGAACACGAGCGTGTTCTCGTCGATCCCGAGGCTCCTGATTCTGCGGAGGATCCGACCCACGCCGCGGTCCAGTCGCGAGATCATCGCGGCCCGTCCCTTTTCCGCTTGCGGCCAATCCATCCCGGCGTACTCCCCGAAATCGGGGACCTCCATGCCGTTGTGGCCTGCCTCGTTGTTGGCGTGCGGCAGCGTCACCGCCAGGCACAGGAAGAACGGCCGATCTTTGTTCTGCATGAGGAATTCCAGCGCCTCGGCTTCCATCAGGTCGTACGCATATTCCCTTTTCTCGCTCGCGACGCCGGCCCCGTCGGCGCGGCCGCCCTCGACCTTGTTGCTCAGCGGGACGCGCTGGTCGTTGCGAAAGAGAAACTCCGGATAATGGTTGTGCGCGTGTCGCTGGCACAGGTACCCAAAGAAGTGGTCGAATCCCTGGTTGTTGGGCGTTCCCGAGCTGCCCGGTCCGCCGAGACCCCACTTGCCGATCAGTGCGGTCGTGTAACCGGCCCGCTGGAGCATCCTGGGCAGCGTCTCGGTCTCGGCCGGCAGGGGCAACTGGCCCATCGGCTGGATCTCCTTGTTGCCTCGGACGTAGGCGTGGCCGGTGTGCAGACCGGTCATGAGAGAACATCGCGACGGCGCGCAGACCGTGCTGCCGGCGTAGTGGTCGGTGAATCGCATCCCCTCGGCAGCCATCTGGTCGATGTTGGGCGTCTGGATCAGCTTCTGGCCGTAGCAGCCGAGCTCGCCGTACCCCAGATCGTCCGCGAGGATCAAGACAACGTTCGGCTTGCCTGCGACCACGACGTCGGGCGATTCCTTCTTCACGGCAACGCGAGCGCACCCTGCGAGGCCGGCTACCGCAGCGCCGACGCTTGCCGATCTGAGGAAATCGCGTCTGCTGAGAGTTCGAACCATTTCGATGGTCCTCCAAAAAGACGATGCACACCGATGATCCACTGCCGCCGGAGGAGTCGTCGACGCGTCTGTACCCCTGCGGCGCCTGCCCAGAATACCGGCTCAGCCGCCGGTCTTCAATCCCTGGAGACAATGAGTTCTCTTTTTGCTGTCACAATGAGGTCCGGCATACGGAATGCGGCTCATGCTGAGCTCACAGAAACAGCGGCAGAAGATAAGGCAGAGCGATCGCGGTGATCAGGCCGTTGAGCATCATGCCGACGCCGCTCATGGCGCCTTCGAGCTCGCCTTCGCGAAGGGCGCGGGCGGTGCCGATGCCATGGGCAGCCGTGCCGATCGCCAGTCCCATCGCGAACTGGCTGCGGACGCCGATCAGGCGGATCAGTTCGGGACCGAGCATGCCGCCGAGTATGCCGGTGAGAATCACCGCCGCGGCGGTGATCGAAGGCAATCCGCCGATCTCTTGCGAAATGCCGATCGCGATGGGGGTCGTGACGGATTTGGGCGCCAGGGAGATTGCGATCTCGTTGCTGCCGCCCAGCAAGAGGGCCAGGCCGACCGCCGAAGCGACCCCGGTGATCGAGCCGATCAGAACGCTGATGAGGATGGGCACGAGGTTTCGTTTGATCTTCTCCAGCCTTCGGTAGAACGGCACCGCCAGCGCCACCACCGACGGTCCCAGCAGAAAGGCCAGCACCTGGCCGCCGCGGTTGTAGGCTTCGAAGGGGACCTTCGCCAGCAGGAGCACGCCGATGATGGCAACGATGGTCAGCATGACCGGGTCCAACAGCGGGGTGTTCGCGCGGCGCCGGGCCCAGCGGGCGACGATCCAGATGCCCACGGTAAGACTGATCCCGAACCACGGATGATACGTCCACTGCTCCATCAGGATTCCTTCGCCTCCTTCCTCTCGAAAAGTCGGGCCACCAGAGCGGTCGCCCACAGCACCGCCAGCAGGCTGCCGACGATGGCGACGATCAGGGGCAGCCACTGTCTGGCGATCAGGTCGAAGTACAGCATCACCGCCACGCCGGGGGGCACGAAGAACAGACCGATCTCCGAGAGCAACATGTCCGCCGCGGGCTCGACCCGCTTGACGTCGAGGATCTTCGTCAGCAGGCAGACCGTCAACAGGACCATGCCGATCACATTGCCCGGCACGCGGAGGTGCAGGCTCAGTGAAATTGCGTTGCCGATTCCCAGGAACGCCAGGAGCAGCGCGAACGATAGAGCGGTTTCTTTTCTGATCATTCGGCAGAATATACGCGATCCGAGCCGTTTGCGGTGCGTGGAAGTTGCTGAAATCAACAGAATTGGGACCGACGGCTCCGAAGACGTTCAAAGACAGGCGTAGACCGGAGGGTTCGCAGGTTTCTGCGTCTGTGCGGGGCTGTTGACGCCTTCGCACGCCGCGGGTTCGTGCTCGGTCACCGGCGCGCCGACTGCCAGCAGGTCTTCGGTCGCGAGCGTTTCGAGCGAGACTCCGGTCTCACGCGAGATCGACTCGACCCAGGCGATCATCGCAACGACCACCGCGGGGTCGAACTCGTAGCCACAGGAGTCCTTGAGCAAGGCCAGGGCCGCCTGCACGGACCGGGAGTCGTGATAGGCCCGGCTGGACGTCAGCGCGTCGAAGACGTCGGCCGCCGCGATCACGCGGGCGCCCAGCGGAATCGCGGTGCGGGCCAGTCCGTCGGGGTAACCTTGGCCGTTCCATTTTTCATGGTGGTGGCGGATAATGGCGGTCTCGCTCTCGAGGAAGCTCATCTTTTCGAGGATCTTGACCGCGATCAGGGGATGCTGCTCGATGACGCGCCGCTCCTGGGCGATCAGGGGGTCCGTTTTGAACAGGACCGCGTCGGGGATGCCGATCTTGCCGATGTCGTGGATCATTGCGGAACGTCGGATCAGGTCCACGTACTTGGGTCCCAGCTCCATCGTCCGCGCGATGCCGACCGCGTAGGCGGTGACGTTCTCGGAGTGCTTGCGCGCGTAGGTGTCCTTGGCTTCGAGGGCCTGGACCAGGCTCCAGATGCTCTCCATGAACAGCTTCTCGGCCTTCTCGGACAGACCCATGATGCGTCGCTGGAGTTTCTTGATCCGGTCGATCTCGATATCGCCTGCGGTGGCCAGGCGGCTCATCTCGGGCCCCCAGACCTTGACGCAGTTGCGACCGGCGTTCTTGGCCTCGTACAGAGCGATGTCGGCGCGTCGCATGACGTCTGCGGAGACCTCCGCGGGATCGAGCAGACTCTCGGCGACCCCGCAGCTGATCGACAGGTGCATGGCCGAGGGCGTCGAGGCGTTCTGCGCGTCGCGGACCTTCTGCTCTGCCTCGAAACGGATCTCGCAGACCCGCATTCGCAGGCGTTCGAGCAGGGCCTCGGCCTCCTGCGCGGTGGTCTCGGGCAGCAGCAGGACGAACTCGTCGCCGCCGTAGCGAGCCAGCACGTCGGGCCCTCGTTTCTCCTGGCGGACGTACTCGGCCAGTCTGCGAATGGCCTCGTCGCCGAGCGCGTGGCCCAGGGTGTCGTTGACCATTTTGAAGTGGTCCAGATCGATGATCCCGATGGAGAACGGTCGCTTGTACCGCACGGCGCGGTCGTGCTCTTCGTGGAGCTTCTCTTCGAGCAGCTTTCTCGATCCGACCCCGGTCAGTGCGTCGGTCATGGACGTCAGACGGGCCTGCTGGTATCGGGTGGCGTTCGTGAGGTGGGCGACGAGAATCTCGCGGGTCAGCTTGGCCTTGTACTCGATCAGCTCGCGGTTGGCCAGGCTCGCGGGGAGCAGTCCGCACATGCACAGAAAGCCGGCCAGACGCTTCTCTCGACCCGAACTGAATTCGGGCAGTCCGGTAATGTCCAGCGGGAGCATCACGCGAGGGCCTTTGCCGCCACAGCGGGCACATTCGGCCGGGATTGCCGCGTTGAAATGACTCTCGTTGCCATCTGAGATTTGAGATTTGAGATCTGAGATTTCAGATTCAGTCGACGTCTCGACGTTCGGAACGCCTGGGAGTCGCGCGCCGACGCAGGGGCAGCGGTTGGAGCTGATCAATTCGGGCTCACGTTCGCGGTCGCCGCCGGGATAGAGGCACAGGACCGAGTTGGCGGCGCCGAACAGCTTGGGGACCTCGACCGCGACGATCTCCGCGGCCTCGGTCAGTTCGATGCTCTTGAGGCACTTGGAGAGCATGGCCACCTCCTGAGCGGCCGCCCGATCCTCCTCGAGTCGCTGCGACATGATGTCGCGGGCCGACAGGATGCCGACGACGGCGCCGTTCTCGACCAATGGCAGGTGGCGGATTCGGTGGTTCATCATGATCCGCGTCGCCTCGCTGGGGGCGATCCCCGGGGAGCAGGATACCACGCTTTGGGTCATGATCTGGCGGACGGAGATGTCCCGGCCGGACTGGGGGTGGACCGCGACATGGCGGGAGACGTCTCGTTCGGTGATCAGGCCGACGAACTGGCCATGATCGTCGAGCACGATCAGGCAGCCTACGTTGTGGGAGAGCATCTTGGCGGCGGCCTCCTTGATGCTGCAACCGTGGCCAATCGTGATGATCTGCGAGCAGCCGGCGCCAAGCGCCGGGGTGTTGGTGGAGTCAGACATCGTTAGCCCTTTCATCACCGTCGTCATCCTCGTTGGTCTTCCATATCCATCGGGGATTAGGAGTATCGACCCATACAATGACGTGCTTGAGTAGGGAATCCGCCCGGACTGGAAAAAAGCAGATGGATCTGTTAATCTCCGACAAAGAATCGAGCGATGCAGCGAGCAGAGGCGTGGATTGCCGCGTAGAACTGGAAAGTGTGGGCAATCTGAGAAAAATCGTTCGACCGTCAGAAAATGCGTTACGAAGTGCCCGCCGAGCGGCACTTATCTGCACAATGATGACCATGGACCCAACAACACAGTCCGCTACGGATAGACAAGTGAACGAGACCGAGCTGGTTGAACAGGCTCAGCGAGGAGATCGGCAGAGCCTCAATACACTTGCCCAGATCGCCAGGGAACGCTTGAGGACGTACGTGTACCGAATCACCCAGAAGGACGATCTGACGCAGGAAATCGTGCAGGAGAGCTTGTTAGAAATGTGCAAGATACTGGGCAAGCTACAGAAAACCGACCGATTCTGGCCCTGGCTGTACGGCATCGCGACGAACAAACTGCATCGCCATTACCGGACGGAGAAGGCTCGCAAGCACGTTGCGGCCTCCGAAGAAAGGCGACGGGGGTCGGTGACCGAGCGTGAGGAGGGCTTCGAGGGCCTGGTCGGCGAAGAACTCAAGAACATCGTTTCCGGCGCCATGCAGAAGCTCAAGACCCGTCACAAGGCGGTGCTGGTCATGCGGTGTTACGATAATATGGCCTATAGCGATATTGCCGAATCGATGGGTTGCAGCGAATTCAGCACGCGGATGCTCTTCGTCAGGGCAAAAAAGGCCCTGCAGAAGGAGCTCCTGAGCCACGGGTTCGGACGGGGCTCGCTCCTGGCGGCCCTGATCGTGTTCGGGAAGATGACCGCCCCCAGCAAGGCGGCGGCCACCCAGCTCACCGTCCCGGCGGCAGCCCTGAACGCAGGTTTGGCCGCGAGCGTCGTGGGCCTGGCCAGCAGCACGAGCGGGATCGTATCCCTCGCTGCGGCCGGCGCGCTGACGGTCGGGACCGTTGTCGCAACCTCGGGACCCGGCCTGCCTGGGATCAACCCCTCGAATCCGCAGGGGGGCGCGGCGGTCAGTCCGTACGCGACGCCTGTGGATGCCCACGAGCAATACTGGTTCGGCTTCCCCGACGGTCCGCAGGGGCCCATGATGCTGCGAGCCCAGTCGGCCAACTCGACTTCCCGCGTGCTCCAGAACGAAGAGGCCAACTACACCTACAGCAATGGCGTGGTCGCCATCAACAACCATCGCATGTGGCACAGCGATCTGAGCGTGTTCAAGCTCCCGATCGACAGCACGGAGACCCGCAGCTTCCTGGCCCTGGTCGAGAAAACCGACAACGACATCCAGCCGGTGTCGGCCACCAGGGGCAAGGGTCTGCTCGTGGTCGTCGAGAGAGCGAAGGACGAGGCCGGGGTTCCGAAGCCCTGGACCATTTCCAGCCGCAACGTCCTCGATACCGACTACTTCCAGAACGACTGGCCGACGAACGCGCGAATCGTGGACAACCGCGACGCGATGCATCGGCAGGGGTGGACCTGCTTCCGCGTCCGCGGCCGGGTGGCCGGACGCGACGTGGTCGGAGCCGGTCGGATTCCGTTCGTCTTCGGCGCCTGCAAGCAGCATGAGCCCTGGCTGAGACTGACGGTGGGCGACCTGGCCATCGTCGACGGCGGCACAACCGCCACGATGCGGACCCCGCAGGGTGAGTTGCCGATGCAGTACCGACAGGGGGCGTTCTTCAGCGGTCTGTCTCGTCCCTGGATGGGTCTGCACGCGCTCGACACGGTCCGGCGGGACGCGGCCCTGCAAAGGGCGCGGTTCGAGACCCGTCTGCTGGCTGGTGGTCGGGAGGCTCAGGTCACCGTGACCTCGGAGAAGACCAAGCTCCTCTATACGATCGATATTGAAGCGGACCTGATCCGCAGGATTGATTTCAACGTGAACAACGCCGGGGCCGGGTCGCTGGAATTCGAGTACCTCCCCGATGCGAACCTCAAGAGCAGCGAATTCACCGCTCCGGTTCGCCGCAATGAGCGGGTGACGCTCGACCGGGACCCGGGAATGCTCTGGCTCGTTCAGCTCGCCAACGGGGTCTTGGGCCGATAATCCGACATGACACGCGAGCCAGGCGTACAACGCTCCTGGCCGGGACAGACACAGTGTGCCCACGCGGCACGAAGATTCGAGAGACAAACGATGGCTCGGAAAGAAATGAAAAGCAGCAGGGGGTTGGGTATGAAACGCAGCGAGTGGTTTGGCGCCGGGATGGCGGTGTTGATCGCGGGGGCGGCGGTGTGGGCCGGGGACCCGGTCCGCAAAGACGATTCGATCAAGATCGCCGAGGAGATCACGTCGGTCACGACGTACACAGTGGCTTCGCCGAGGGCTTTTCTGATGGGCGTTCCGGTCACAGGATCCAACGACCTGGCGATGATCGGAGCCGTCGAGAACTTCACGCGCGCCGACGGGACGATGGAGATTCCCGTGAACACCCGCGTGATCTTCTCTCTGAGCCGGGAGACCGAGGGGGTATGGCAGCAGGGGACCTATGGGACCATTGAGACGGCCATGACCGTCCAATGGTTCCAGGCGGTGGCCCAGGACGAGTGCGACGCGTGCGCCTCGTCGGGTCTGGCCGAGGACGGAAATCAAGCCGGGAAGGGAGACGCCGACGCCTCCTGTCCCTGGATCACCATCGGCACGGACGGGGCTCGCGACACTCGCACCGGCCCGAGCCTGGGATATACGAAAGTTGGAGTGCCCGTGGAGTTCACCCAGGCCGGCACGTTCTGCGTGCGAGCGATCGTCAGCACGTCCGTGAAATCGTCCTATCTTCGTTCGACCGAACCCCAGAATCCAACCACGAAGCAGGAAGCTGGCGCCCAGTCTTCCGATGAACTGCTGGCGATCGACACGGACGTCGTCGTGGTCAAGGTTCGCGTGCTGGCCGGTGCGGCCAAGCCGCAGGGGGCATTGACCCTGGAGCCCGAAGTGGTTTACACCGCGCCGATGCCCAACACTTCGGACACCAAGGCCAAGGCGGACGAAGACACCCAGAAAGACTCCGGGGCAGTGAAGAAGTAGTCCGGCCCCGGAGTCTTTTTCGGACCGCGGGAACCAGAACATGCGGTCGCTCTTTCACAAGCTTATTGGCAACTGAATAGTTGCTGGTTGTTTGGCGGCGGGTTTTTCGGTGGGCGCCTTGCCCACCGAAGAACCCAATTTTGTCACGGCATTATGAGACTTCCGGACTTCTGCAACATGGACCTTCGGCCTGTATTCTTCGACAAATCCAATCGCCCGGGTTTCCCGGAGAATGCAGCTATCGCGTTCGACCCGGCGAACCGAAGAGGAGAGAGAAAGGAATCCCGCAGCGGATGGGCTCCTTTCGAGATAGGCCCAATGTCCAGGTTGCAGAGGTCCTGATGGTTATGAACACCCAAAAGACTGTGCAAATCGTGTGGATGGCCCTGGCGCTGGCGTTGCCCGCCGCGGCGGCGAATTGGACGGATTACTCGGACGACTTCTCCGGCTTCGTCGTCGAGACCGACAGCGTCCTGCACTCCACGTTCTACGAGGTCGGCGTCAATCCGCTGCCCGAGCCGTACCTGCTGTATCACGGGTCGGGAGCGAGCCGCGGTCTGTTGTTCATGGGCCATGGCGAACAACCTGCAGGACTGGGCTACTGCCTGTCCTACGACGCGGCCCGGAGCCGACGGATGATCGCCGGCACCTTCACGCTCACCGTCTCGTTCCCCTGCGACGAGCGGGTCTCGCAGACTCCGTCCGGCGACCTTCATTACGCGACCTCGCACGACGGCATCGCGTGGTCCCCAAAGCAGCGGCTCTGGGCCGGACGGCAGACCCTCCCAATCCGCTCGACCGAAGGCGTCTGTTACATCCTCTTCACCGGCGACCGCGCCAAGATCGACGACGTTCGGGTCACCCTGTCCGCCGCTCCGGCGGCGATCGTCGTCCGACCCAACTCGGGTATGACCATCCAGCAGGCCATCGATTCCGCCAACAGCGGCGACATCATCGAAGTGGCAGCAGGCACCTACACTGGGCCGGGCAACTGGGACCTCGACTTCCGCGGCAAACGGATCACCCTTCGCAGCGCCAACGGCCCCCAGAGCACAACGATCCTCTGCGGCGTCGGCCATCGGGGGTTCTTCTTCCACCAGAATGAAACGTCCGATTCCGTGCTCTCGGGCTTCACCATCCGCGGCGGACGGCTCAGCGGCTCCAGCACCCTGGGCGGCGGCATCTACTGCGAAGAGGCCGGCCCCACGATCATCAACTGCGTCGTCGAGGACTGCGCCGCCGGGCTTGGCGGGGGCATCGCCGCCTTGGGCGGCCGACCCACTTTTCTCGGATGCACGATCCGGAATTGCACCGCGACCTCCGTGGGCTCGGGCCTCTACCTCTTCGACGCCGAGGCGACCTTCGCGGGCTGCACGATCTCGAACAACTCCGGCTCCGCCCGAGGAGGAGGCGTCTATGCCAGCGGAGTCACCCTGGATGCGACGTTCACCAATTGCGTCATCTCGGACAACCGCGCGATCGCCGGCGGCGGGGTCCTCGTGGAACGATTCGCCGGCTGGGGCCAACAGTGCAGCGTCTCGATCGTCAACTGCACGATCGTTCGCAACCGCCTGACTTCCGTCGGTTCGGCCGGCGGCGTCGACGCAGGCGACGCCGAGGTCACGATCCGCAACAGCATCGTCTGGGACAACGACGGAGCTGCCATCGCACCGGCCTATGCGGTGGACGTCAGCTACTCCAACGTGCAGGGGGGCTACGCTGGCTCGGGCAACCTCAGCGCCTATCCGCAATCCGCGGATTTCGCCTTCCGCCTGAACGCGGAAAGTCCCTGCATCGACGCAGGGGACCCGAGTTCCTCCGCCGCCGCGGAACCCTCCCCCAACGGAGGGCGGATCGACATGGGCGCCTACGGCGGGACCGTCGAGGCCCCCGCGAGCACGCGTTCGATCCTGCACGTGGACATCACGGGAATCCAGCCGGGATCCTACAGGAGGATACAGACCGCGATCGATCGCGCCCGCGACGGCGACACCATCCTCGTCTGGCCCGGCGTCTACGAAGAAGAGATCACCTTCCAGGGCAAGGCCATCACCGTGCAAAGCGCAGCGGACGCCGCGGTGATCACCGCGAGGGATCGCGCCTGCTCGTTCTACATGGGCGAAGGACCCGACAGCGTCCTGTCCAATTTCGTCATCACCGGCTGCGGCGAGAGCGCCATCTTCTGCAACGGCGCGTCGCCCACCTTGAAGAACCTGACGATCGTGAAGAACTTCATCGGCATCGACGGCTTCGGCGGCGCCGCCCCCGACATCGTCAACTGCATCCTCTGGCAGAACCAGAAGGCGTGTCTCTTCGCGGTCAGCGCCCGGTACAGTTGCATCGAACCGACGCCCTGGGACGTCCAGATGAACAATATCAAGTCGATAGCGGGTAACATCAGCGCCGACCCGCTGTTCGCAGACCCCGCGCGAGGCGACTACCATCTGAAGTCCTTCTATGGTCGCTACGATCCTCGAACGGATTCGTGGGTGAAAGACGCCGGCAAGACTCTCAGTCCCTGCATCGACAAAGGCGACCCGTCGGACGATGCGAGGAACGAGCCTCGCGGCAACGGCAGTCGAGTCAATATGGGCGCTTACGGCGGCACGCGATTCGCCAGCAAGAGCGGCGAGGCGATCTGCCCGTGAATGGAGGTCTGGAGAAACGAACTTGGCTTCGGATAAGCCGAGGGTGATTCTGTGAGGAGTGTGGCCGCAAGGAACACGCAGGCCTCAGCAGAGTCCGCATCACCCGAGCGCGAGCGATCGTGCTTCTTGGACGCTGTCTGGTGGTGGGAATCAAGGGCCGGTCGATGGTCGGCTTGGGGTGGGGGGAGAGCAGAGATGCGGCAGCCGAGTCGTTTGGGCTGCTTCAGACTGCTCTCCCTTGTTTTGATTTGAACGGACGGAAAGTCGGCCGAACCGCCGTTTTTCAAGAAGTCCGGAAAATGACCGCAGCACGCTCTTTGATACTCAAGCTGTAGGGGCGGCCCGATTGCCGCCCCCAAGCAGTGGTGCCTTGGGGGGCTCGACCGATTTCGTGCACTTTGCCGGTCCGCGGAACGTATTGTTCTTGCGTCGAGATCGGCAGCGTCGTATAATGAACCATTGCCGAGTGACGGGTTCCTCAACGCGTCGTTTCGCGTCGGGCTCCGGCTTCGGCACGTATAGGGGCTTTGGGATCGGAGGACTTAGCTATCCGTACGAGATGCCCATCCATCTCTGTCGGAGCCGGCGGGGTGAAACCCAGCGACCGGTCAGCGTTTACGCTGGTCGAGTTGCTCGTGGTGATTTCCGTCATTTCCACGCTCATGGCCATCCTCGTCCCGGCGATCCATGGGGTGAAGCGCCAGGTGACCGCGCTGATGGGGATGCGCAATCAGCGGGAGATCGCCGCCGCGGTTAACCTCTTTGCCGCCGACAACCGAGACCGCTATCCCGACTCCGTCGCGACGGTCGGGTTCGACGACAAGTGGAACTGGTACGACCCCACCGTCCTGACCGGCAAGAGCAAGCGAACCCCCCAGATCCATCGCTCGATGAGCGCGTATCTCCGCGAGTACGTCCCCGACGGCAAGACGATGTTCTGCCCCGGCGCCCCCAAGCCGTACACCTACGCCAAGGAATGCTGGGATGCCGGAGACGCCTGGGACAATCCCGACACGCCGCTGGCCTCCGACCCGGTTGACGGCACCTACTGTTTCTATTGGAACTACGTCGGGTATCTGGGCGAACCGCGAAAGCTGTTTCGAGGCCCGCGAGGACCCGCCGGCGGCTCAGGACAGAGCCAGTTGCTCGTGAGCGACTACTTCGGGTTTGGCCACTGGCAGACCCCGAACGCCTTCGCCAGTTGTGAGAAGCTCTCCGGCGGCTTTGCCTTGGAAGAGACGTGGCTCTCGGCCGCCTGGTGGTCGGTCGCTGGCGACCCGGAAGCCAAAATGCCCAAGGTCAAGCTCCGAGCCGCCTACGTCGACGGACACGTCGAAACCTACACGCCCGACGAAGCTGTTCCGATGCGGGTCCCCCTGGCCCCCGAAGGTGCGCCGCCCTATCCCGACGGCGCAGGCAGTCGGGGCATCTTCTACATCCCGCAAAGCGCGGTTCACTGACCTGCGGCCGGCGCCGGGACCCCGTTCTGCTTCCACCAGCCTTTCCACGTCTTCTGAGTCGTCGCGCGTCTTTGCCACTCGGACCGAACCCAGTCGAAGTCCCTGGGCGCGGCGAATCCTTTCTTCGTCGGGTTTGCCTCCAGGATGTCGTTCACGCGACGCAGAAAGATGCCGCGGACGGCTTCCGCCGCATTGCTCCTGACGAAGAAGTGCGTGTCGTTCACATGGTCCAGGAGAACCTCCGCCAGAATCGCATCGTACCGGCGCAGCTCGTCCCGCGTGAGTTTCTTCCCCCAGGCGGGTTCCTCTGCGTTGTCCGGGTCCGTGTCCCAGATCCACTTGGCCATGACCCCACGGAGGCAGCCCGCGGTCACAATTCGGATGGCGTCGGTCGGATCGTTCATTCCCTGCTTGACATCCTGCGGCGTCATCAGCGTGCTCTGGCTGAGCATATCCACAGCCACCCAACGGATGCGCACGTCGCGGTGGGGGAGGAGCTTCTCCCGAATCGCCATCACGATCTGCTTCGTTTTGGCCTCGCCCAGTTCTTCCGGCCGGAATTCGCCCGAGTTCATCGCCTTCACATAGACCGACGCCCCAGTCAGGACGATCTCGGGATCGGGATCGTCAAAGAGCGGCAGAAACGCCAGCGGCTGCGTGGCGAACAGGCCATTGAGCAGCAGTTGCCGTTCCAGCACGTTGGAGCGGCTGTCCTCGAATTGCACGCCGTAGTAGGACATGCTGGTGCCGTTGGCCTCGATCTCGCCGGCCATAATGCCCTTCCAAATCGCGATCGGCTGGTGCACCCGCTGGCGCAGCAGGCTCAGCCACTGCGCGTCGGTGAAGGTCGCCTTCCACATCTCTTCATAATCCGCCGCAGGCTGCTGTTGGCCGCCTGACTGGGCGGAATGCACGATGCCGGGCGTGGCCACGCACGCAATGGCCATGATGGTCCCGATTCCAACTGTGTTCATGATCCACCTGCCCAATGTCTGGCGGTCACACATGGTCCGGTCCTCCCAACAAAACACAACGCAATCTGCGTTCGATTGCCGTCCCGTCGGCCCCGGCCGACTCGGGCCCCCCGACACCAGGGATATTGTACTTCGTCCTGACGATCCACGACAATTGGAATTGCACAGTCAGGCGACTGCGGCACGATGCAAGCCGTTGTTTTGTGTGGGAAAATCCGGTAGAATGAAGACCGTCGGATCGACAGAGTCGCACATGAAAAGCCTGATCCACATTCTCGCGGCATGGATGCTCCTGTCATCGAACGCAGCAGGCGCTCCCCCTGAGGCGGTGGCGGTGCATTGCTTCCGGTCGTCGTCATACAATCGGTGTTTCTACACGCTCGACGAATCCGAGAGGGACATTCTCCAGACCCGCTACTGGGACGTCTGGACCTATGAAGGCCCCGCGTTCCTGGCCTTTGCCTCGCGAAGCGACGACCGCCTGGCGCCGGTGCATCGCTTCTGGTCGGGATGGCTGAACACGTACTTCTACACCCTCGAGGAGCGCGAGGCCGAGGGACTCCTGGCTAGTTCCTCAGACGTTTGGACCTATGAAGGCGTCGCATTCTACGCATATCCCGCGAACGACCGTCCGGCGGGGACCTTTCCCGTCCATCGCTTCTGGTCCGACGCCCTGGCGACTCACTTCTACACGACGAGCGATCGCGAGCGGTTCTCGCTGGCCCACGACCCCGCCGGCCTCTGGCAGTACGAAGGGCCCGCGTACGGTGTCTATCCGCAGGAAGACGAGCGAGCCGCTCGAATCGTCAAAGGTCCCGCGATCCACTGGGTCGCGTCGGACTCCGCGACGATCCTGTGGGAGACCGATGTCCCCGCTCCGTCGCACGTCCGCTACGGCGTCGACTCCGTCTCCCAGTACGACCTGCGGGACCCCGAGCCGGCGACGCTTCATCGAGTCGTTCTCTCGCATCTCGCATCGGATACCCGCTATGTCTATCGCGTCGGTTCCGAATCCGCCTGGCGCGAGGGCTCGTTCACGACCGCTCCCGCGCCCGACCGCGCGTTTCGCTTCGCGGTCTGCAGCGACACGCAATGGAATTCGCTGACGCATGCGCAGATCGCCCAGAGCATTCTCGCGGACCGGCCCCGCATCGTCTTGCACGCCGGAGATCTGGTGAGCGCCGGTCGCGATTGGGACATCTGGGAGGCCGAATTCTTCGAACCCGCCTCCGGACTGCTGGCGAACGTCCCGCTGATCCCCATCCCCGGCAATCATGGCTACTTCGGTTCGGGGCCCCCCTGGTTCTTCTACTACTTTGACCGTCCGGTCTCGCAAGGCGGGTTCGCTCTGACCTACGGCGCGGTCCGATTCGTGGGGATCGACACGAGCGCGCCGTTTGCCCCAGGCAGTCCGCAGCACCAGTGGCTCTTGGAGGAACTCGCCTCGCCTGCGCACAACGACGCCCTCTGGCGAGTGGTTGTTCTGCACGAGCCGCCGTTCACCGCGACGACGGGACATGGAGACAACCTCGCGGTCCAGGAGCACCTGGTCCCCTTGTTCGAGCAGCGCCGCGTGGACGTGGTCTTCAGCGGTCACAGCCACGCCTACGAGCGGTACCTGCATCATACCATCGTCTACATCGTCACCGGAGGAGGAGGGGGTCCTCTGTATCCCCTTTGGCCCGACGCGACGCCGCCCATCCGCCAGGTCGGCCTGAGCCTGCACCATCACTGCTCGATCGACGTCGATCCCACCCTGGGCACAATGACGATCGCGGCGGTGGACGTCACAGGCCGGATCGTCGATCTGGTGAGACTGCACAAACACGCGCCGACGCAGTCATTCACCGCCCTGCGCTGATGATGGTTCGCGCTCGGCCGCAGCGATTCGTCAGGGGCCCGACGTGGTCGAATCCGAATCGCCCGACTCATCCTCTTCAGGCGCAACGGTCACCTGCCAGCTGGCCGTCGCCAGGTAGCCCTTGGCGTAGTTGTTCTTGTCTCGCAGCTTCACTGTGATGGTGAACGTCCCAGGCTTGTAGTAGGTGTACTTGCATTGGCCGACCGCGGTCCAACTATCCGTCCGCGCGGGCGACGATTCCCCGAACGACCACTCGAAGCTGGGGACGGGCGGGCCATTCTCCACCGTCGCCTCGAACGCCGCCTCTTTCCTGACGACGAGCCGCTCGGGCACATGGCGAAGCTGCGTGATTCGCACCTGCGATCCGACGACGGTCTTGGCCGGCGCCGGACTCTCGGCGGCCTTCGCCTGCACCGCTGCGGACATGTCGGGCTTGCCCGAACGGACGCCCTGAAAGTTCGCCCGGCTGATCTGGCGGTGCAACTCGGACTCCAGGGCCTTGGGCAGTTCCTTCGTCCATCGATAGACATGCTGTTCTCGGAACATCCCGGCGGGAGTGCAGGCGTCCAGGACCAGGATGAACCGCTCGGCGGTGGTCACCGTCGTCTCGGGAATCAGCGGGAAGCGCACGGGGGCAGATCGGTTCAGGGGTTTGCCGTCGGCCGCGGAGAAACGAGTCGGACCGCCGGGAGCCAAGTCGTCCTCGTTTCGCACTCGGATTCGATTCTCCTCGGCTCGCCCGACGATCGCGCAGCATTGCACCAGGCGGGGCAGCGCCCCTTCCGCGGGGGAATGCAGCATCGCACCCAATCGGGCGCTGATCGGATCGGTCGTCTCGGACCAATCGACGCTGCACGTTTCCTTGAGATTCAGTTGGAGCATGAGGTCCCAGTTGGTCCCGTTGGGCGTCACCGAGGGCGGATCGTCGAATGCGATCGTGCCGACGGCGTCATAGGTGAAGCGGACGGAGTCGGCCCCCGTCCGGTCCGCCCTTTGCCTGGCAAAGGCATCCTCGAGTTTGACCGAGCCGACGTAGGTGTGAGGACCGGTGCGCTCCGCGCTGACGTCCAGTTGGTGCTCGCTATCCTTGGCCGACGAGCGGACGGACAGCTTGTCGCGTTTCGATTCCTCCAGAATCCAGAAACCCGTGTACCCCTTCAGATCGAGGGGCTTGGCCAATCGCCGCTCGATCTCCTTGAGCGCGCGATTGAAGGCCGGCGCGCCGCCGTTCTCGAAGGCGATGACCAGCTCCACCATCTCGGGCTGCGGCATGAACGCGCCGTCGCGGGCCCACGGCGACCGGCAGATCCCCAGCCGCACCAGATGCCCATCGATCGCGTCGAGAATCCGAAGGAACCGACGAAAGCAATCCGCCCGATTGGGCGAGTGGAACCGTCGTTCGATCGCGCTCCTCAGAAGCGGGCGATCCAGGTGCCACTCGTAGATCTTCTTGAGGTCCGCCTCCCACTGGGCGGCTTCCTTCTCATGAGCCTGACGCTGGGCAAAGTTGCTCTCGACGAACTGGGCGGTCTCCGCGTCGGTCATGGACTGGCCGTCGGGCTTCGGGAACTTCCGCTTGAGGTATCTCAGAAGGTCCTCTCGTCGGGTCACCCGCTCGGGGATGAACGTGCCTGCCTTGTACTCCTGGTAGAACGCCTCGAGCGCGTCGTCCTTGAGCATGCTCCAGCCGGCGTCCATGATCGCGGCGGCCTGCACGGTGAATTGATAGATGGGCGTGCTCTGGGAGTAGGCCTTGCCCAGGATCTCGACCGCCGCCCAGTAATCCCCCCCGGCGGCCTGCCCGCCCGCCTGCGAGACCGCTTCAATCGTGTCGGTGCTCTGGGTGACAGCCTCCAGCACGGTGCGAAGGCCGCTGGCGGGCACGTTGTCGACGATGATCTTGCCCATCAGCAACTGGAAGCTCTGGCAGAAGCCCACCGGGTCCTGGGCGCCCGAGGCGGTGAACAATTTGCCGATCTGCTCGCGATGCGTCACAAGGCCCAGGAGGATCTTGCGTTTGATCCCGCCGTCCAGCTTGTCGAACGCCTGTTTCTCCAGATAGTCTTCCGCGGACTTGAGGAGCTTCTCTTCGAGTTTCTCGCGGACCTTTTCGATCCGGCCCCATGCGCGTCGGCTCGCCTCGTCGGCGATGGCTTCGGTGATCTCCCGCATCGGGTCGCGTCGGAAACTGATGAAGCCGCTCAGGTGCGGGACGTGCACCACGACCGCCGAGCGAGTCGGGTCGTAGTAGCCGTCGAGGTAGACGGGCCCCCGGGTCGAAAGGTGCACGACGCCCACGTTGCGGGCGGTCGCCTCGGCAATCTGCTCGGTCGTCAGCGGCAAGACCAACTGCAAGTCCGCGGGCAGGTACTCCCCGTGGTCGTACGGAGCCGGCGGGGTGATGTCGATGACGCGGTCGCCCAGGACCAGATCCGCCTGGCGCGCCGTGCGCAGAGCCTCCGCGGACGGACCGACGAGTTGGTCGGGCGGGACCGCCTTGACCTGCGATTGCTGCACGACCAAAGCCACCTCCTGCGTCCCGGCCAAGGTGACGCCCGCCGACTCGAAACGCCGCTGAACCGGCAGTTGCTGTGGAACCGCCCTCGCGGGCAGATCGAACGGGTCTGCGGAAGACGCCGGGACATCCTGGCCGGACGCCGAAGGCGGAGTTGCCACCGATGGGCTCGAAGGCTGCGGGGCCGGCGACGGCTCCGGTTTCGGCGAATCGTCCCGACAGCCGGACGTCGCGACGACGATCGCCAGGCCAAGCAACGCGAGACTCAACAAATCCAATCGCCACGGCGTGGACAACCTGCGAACACCTGCAATCTCATGCATCGGACCATCCTCGATGAATCCTGTCCAGTGTAGGGACGCACCAACCAACGTCCTGTTCCATGATAGCGGATGCTCGAAGTCTGACAAGGGGCTGGCCGTTGATGAGCACCTGCGGATCGCCGGCCCGATGTGCCGGAATCGAATTCAAACATGGCCCTCCGGCGGTTATCATGGGGGAGTCTCCCGCGGGGGAGCATTGCTCCGGGGCATCTTTGCCAGGGTTTCAATGGGTCGTGGTGAACAGTCCAAGTTCGACGTGTTGCGTCTGGCCTTTCTCATGGGCCTGTGCTCGATCATTGGCGTTTACCTGATCCTCACGACCACACTCATCACGAAGGACGGGGCGTTCTACATCGAACAGGCCAAACAGATCGCCCAGGACCCGTCGGGCGTGTGCAGGCGGTATCCGCCGGGATATCCGTTTCTGATCTGGGCGAGCCACGCGGTCGCGAGTCGGTTCGCAGAAGGGGATTCGCCGCTTCTGTGGGCGTACTCGGCGCAGGCCGTCACGCTGCTGTGCCGCGTCCTGACCCTGATTCCTCTGTACCTGCTGGGCAGGTTGCTCGTGGGCTCGGTCAGCAGCTTCTGGGCCCTGTTCGTGCTCGTGATCCTGCCCTATCCCGCCTTCTATGGCAGCGACGTGCTGCGGGAATGGCCGTATCTGCTGTTCCTGAGCACGGGATTGCTTGTGCTGTATCGGGGCCTCGCGACAGGACGCTGGTGGACGCTCGCGCCGGTCGGACTGGTCGCGGGACTGGGATCGCTGGTCCGTCCCGAATGTGCGCAACTGGTCCTTTATGCGATACTGGGGGTGATCGTCGCGAACAGATCCACATCTGTCGCAGATCGCCTGCACAGGCGACCTGTGCCTCTCGCTGCGATCTCGTTGACGATCGTCGGGTTCGTGGCGCCGATCGTCCCCTACGTTCGCGCCGGCGGGGGCCTCGTGCCGCACCAGTTGCGTCCGGCGTCGGTAAACATGCCGCCGGTGGTCAGCGCGATCGGACCGGAGGCGGCTTCGAACGCCCCTGCGCAGTTCGAGACGCGAGTTGGCGAACTGCTGGAGTTGCCGATCCAGGCAGCCGACCCGGATGGCGACCCGCTGACGTTCTCCTTGGCTGGGTCGCCGGTTGGATCGCGTCCGGTCTATGAATTCCGCTCGAACGCCGCAAGCCCATTGTGGACGCTCGTCGAGGAGGAAAAGGACCTCCTGATCGAGCTCCATCGCAAGACCTGGCAGTACGAGGGGATCGCCTGGTACGCCTACGCACGGCCGGATGCCAGAGCAGGACTTCTGCCGGTCCATCGTTTCTGGTCGCGCACGCACGGCGGGCACCTGTTCACCACGAGCGAATCGCAGAAGCAGGCCCTGCTCGCGGAATGGAGCCCCGAGCGGTGGGTCTATGAGGGAGTCTCGTTCTATGCGTTCAGCCGGGACGACCCTCCTGCGAACACGATCGCGGTCCACCAGTTCCTGGACCCGACGCAAGGGCACTCGCCGCTCACGACGCCTCCCGCACAGGACGATGCGTCTGGGGGCCTCGTCGCCTGGTACGCGCACCCGGCCCAGGATCCCCCGACAGGCGCTCGCATCGAGGCCAGCGTCCTTCGCTGGCGACCTGCGCCCGACCAGGCGGGCGAGCATCAGATCAACCTCATCGTCACGGATGGCGAGCTGTCATGCTGCCAGTTGATCCTCGTGCGCGTCCTCGACGCAAGCCCGGCCGGTCGGGACGCGCAAGGCTCGATCATCCCGGCGCTCGCAGGCATGTCGAGCTTCAACTGGGACGTGCTGCGATCCGTCGTGTGCAGTGTCCCTCTGGGCAAACTGGCGGTTGCCATGAAAGAACTCGCCAACGGCCTTCTCGACGACTTCATGATCGTCCCGGTCCTGCCCTGGTTCCTGGGCCTGTGGGTCCACCTCAAAAGCCGCGTCAATCGTCTGGAACGAACCCTGGTCCTGGCGGTGCTGTCTGTCGGCGCCGGTCTGGTGATCGGTCGAAGCGTCTGGTTCCCCTCCGGCTCGGCCCGGCGATACTGCCTGCCCCTGATCGCCCTGACGATCTTCTACCTCCCGACGGGCGTGGACGTCATGGCGCGCGTGCTGAACCGCGTCTACACCTTTGGCGGCAAGTTGGGGGGATTGGGCGTCGAGCGTCGCTCTCTGTGGTTCTACCTGCTCCTGCTCGGAGGCGTCGTCCTGTGCGCGCCCAAGCTGATCAGTACTCCTCTGCGCGCCGATAAGTCGGGCTACCGTTCCGCAGCGCGGTGGCTGCGCGAGAACACGCCTGCACACGCGGTGATTGCCGATCCGGATCGTCGCATTGCGTTTTACGCGGGCCGGGAAGCGATTCTCTACGAGCAGTATCCCGACTGGAGAAGGGCCGATTTCGTCGTCGCGATCGCAGGGCAAGCGGGTGTGCGAACGCCGAAGGGCTGGGAGCGGGTGTATTCGGTCGCGGTCGGACCGCAAGAGGCCAGGGAACTGATCGTCTATGCGCGTCCACCCGCTTCGCAATGACGCCGCTGGCCCGAGAGTCCGCGGTGCGCCTTCGCAGGGCACTCCGAATCACAGAAACGGCACCGGCCGCGGATGGGGGTCCGCGGCCGGTCCTTCAAGGTAAGGGGGGCATCAAGTCATTGTCAGACCCGGCGTTTGCGAAGCATCGCCAGGCCGCTGAATCCCAGGAGAACGATCGTGGTCGGCTCGGGCACGGACATCGCGCCGCTGAACCCGCCGGAGCCGATGCCGCCGCGGTCGAGCATGTCCGCGAAGTTGCGATAGCCCGAGCCGCTGCCGCCCGAGAACGCCAGATCGAAGTCGAGCGCGGGCAGGCCCAGGTGTTCGAGAATCGCCAGGGCCGCCGAACCGAGGGCGGCGCCTTCGTGTGTGATGAACAGGTTGCTGATGTCGGCCTTGAACTCGGTGTAGCCGCCGGCGACGGTGCCCATCGTGCCCAGGTCGCCGACCGCCAGCGTTCCGGTCATATATGTCACGCTATTGTCCGCGCTTTTGATCGTGATCTGCGAGCTGCCCAGCGGGGTCAGCGTATAGGGCGCGCCGGGAATGCCGCTGATCTGGAACGTCGGCAGGTACACGCGAGCGCCGACCAGAGCGTCGTAGTTGCTGTTCAGGGCGCTGTCGACCGCGATCGACTGGTCGAAGCTCAGGACACCCGCTCCATTATAGTACCATTCGCCCGCGGAGCCGACGGCCGGACTGAAGGTCAGGACTTGCTGAGGAGTCACCGTGTCCGCGAGGATCGGGCTCGTCAGGGCAGCCGCCACTGCGATCGCCAGGGTCAGGGACATTCTCATTTCTTGTTCTCCTCTATCGTCATGGAGATCCTGCAAAAATCACGCTTGGCGTCACGCGTCCTGGACGCGGGCCTTCCTGCGACGTCGGCCTGCGACGGTGAACAGACCGCCCAGTCCCAGCAGCAGCGCGGTGGCCGGCTCGGGCACCGCGACCAGGTACTCCTGGCCGCCGCAACTGACGAAGACCCGCAGGTCCGCTTTGGCTCCGCCGCCGGTGAGGCTGTGCAGCCACTTGTTGGCGGTCTCGAAGTCGAGGTTCTCGGCGCGGAAGCCGCCCAAGCCTGCGGTGCCGTCGATCGTGACATCCCACCCCGAGGCGGAGGCGGGCAGTTTCTCGTAGATGATCTCCCAGACCGCCACGGCGAACGCCTGTGCGGCCCGGTTGTCCTGAGCGGTGTAAGAGCCCGAGGCCCAGGCGGGATCGTAGTAACGGGCCCAAAGCTCCCGAAGATAGTTCGCCTTCGTCGTGCCCAGCGTTTCACCCGTGTAATTGTTGTACACGTCCTCGGGCATCACGACGCCATAAGTCCTGGTCGTCTTGGGCGCCGGTTCCTGAAGTTCGATGCAGAAGCCGGGGATCGAACCGTTCTTCCAGGTGTCGCCTGTGCCGGTGCTGCCGGTCTTGTTGAGCATGTAGACGCCGGACATGGCGTCGAAACCATCGAAGCCTGCCCCCCAGAAGAGGGTCACGTCATAGGCCCCGTACGCGTCGTGGACGATGTCCACCGTGTCGGCGTGGACGGCCGCCACAGGCAAGACCAGGACGCAAGCCGCCAAGAGTATCCCTCGTGTCGTTCGCTCTCTCATGTCACCACACCCCCATGTGCCCCGATCGCGTCCGGCGAGCCCATTCCGGCGGCGCACCGTCAGCGACCTATGCATCCGTTGGATGCCAACCGAATCCCATGGTGCTCAGAAGAGAAGGAGAGATTGTCGAGCACCCCCCATTGAGAATCAGCCGCCCTGCGACGACTGATAAGGGTAGTTTACCCGTTCCCAAGGGGAAAATCAACGAATCGGACCGCCGGATGGAGGCGTAGAACGCCATGCAATCGCAAGACCCGCTCTGGGCATTGCGGAACATGCGATTATCGGAAGGGGTTGCGTCTTTTCCTGGGTCGGCGCGAAGATTTTTTTCGCCAGGCAGGACGATGGATGGTGTCCACGCGCCAGGACCGGGCTGTTCGCATCCCTGGGCCTGTGCAATGCTGTGGAGAATATGTGGATAAGTCGATTGTCTCACAGGTATTTTGTGACTTGCGGAGCCGTTTTTGGAGCTCAGCAGGGCCTTTCCACAGATACACCCGACCTCCCATAGGGCATTCACAGGCCAGTTGCAGCATCATAAGTCATTTTCATGTAAATGTTTACAGCAACACCCGGAAGGGCACAATCAGCATCCGAACCCCTCTTCAGGCTTCAACAGAAGATGTTTCTTCAAACCTCCCATCTCCCCTATTTGGACTTGGAAATGACCCATCGCGGTGGAAAAACCGTTGAGAACTCTCCCCTTACGCTCTCGAACGCAGCGGTCGGAGCAACGGATAACCCCTTGACACAGCACAGATTATGCGGACTTCCGACAAGCTCTGGAAAGAACCGATTCATGGGCTATAATTGACAGGCAGCCGGGTATGGGCCCAGTGAAGGAGAACTTGTGGACACTCGCGCATACGCCACTTTCGTCGTTCTGCTGCTCGTCGCAGGGGCAATCGGCTGCGCCCGGCACACGTCGGTCGCCCGCACGGCCAGGCCCGTTCGCAGGGCCGCGCCGACCCAGATGCAATGGGGTCCTGCCGCAGAAGGATTGCAGTGCCGGTTGCGGCCGGTCAAACGAGCGTGCCCCGCAGGAGAATCGCCGGCCTTCAGGATCGACCTGCGCAATCGCGGCAGCAGGGTCTTTGCCTACGTCCAGAGCGACCGAATCCCCCTGGATCGCTTCGCCATCGACGGCTCCTGGCGACCCTGGCCGGATCGAAGGCCGACCAGCGGCAAGGTCCTGGCCCTCGCCCCCGGCGGCGAACTCACCGATCTGCTCGTAACCCTCCCGACCAACAGCCAACCCCATCTCCCGCCGGGCCTGCATGTGGTTCAGGTCGCGTTCTGCTTCGAGGGGGTGGAAGTCGTCAGCAATCCTGTCGAGATCGAGATCCTCGGCCCCCGGTAGCCGCACTGTGGCGGTTGAGCGGCGGATTTGGTATGCTTCTGTTTTCGGCTGCCTGGCTTGGCGGCGGCCCGAGATGATTGGTTCTGGAGACGAGCATGGCGCGAACGAGCCTCAGAGAGAAGTTGACGAAACGATCGGGCTTTGTCGTTCTGGCGGAGCTGACCGGCGGACCGGGTTTCAGCTTTGATCCGATCGAGAAGTTCCTCAAGGCATACAAGGACAACCCGACCGCGATCCCGGCGGGATTCGATTTCGCCGCGGTCACGTTGCCCCAGAGCCCCGGCGGCGTCGCCAATATCGAGCCCACCGGCGTGATCGCCGCATTTCAGGGCAAGGGCCTCCTGGATGGCCTCGACGTCATGCCGCACGTGACGTGCAAGGATATGAACGCCGACGCGATCGTCAGTTCGCTGATGACCCTGCGGAAGATGGGCATCGAGAACGTCCTGGCGCTGACGGGCGACAAGCCGGTCAAGGCCGCGGGTGTCTTCGAGGTCGAATCGCTCAACCTCCTGCGGCTGATCCAGAAGATCAACCACGATGCGCTCCTTGCGGCCAAGCCGCAATCGCTCGGCCAGGTCCGCCGGTTCTTCGCAGGGGCGGCGGTTTCGCCCTTCAAGTACACCGAGCCGTCGCAGATGCAGCAGTACTACAAGATGGAGAAGAAGCTCGCCTGCGGCGCGGAGTTTCTCATCACGCAGGTCGGCTGGGACTGGCGAAAGTCGCTCGAACTGTTCCGATACCTCCAGGAGATCTCAAATCTCAGATCTCAAATCTCAGAGAGACCCGATTCGCCTTCTTCCGACGCCGGCAGCATCCCGGTCATCGGCAACGTGTATCTGCTCAGCACGCTGACTCCCGCCCCGCGTCTGATGCACGACGGCAAGCTGCCTGGCTGCTTCGTCAGCGACGAGCTGCTGGCCAAGGTCCAGTCCGAGCGGGTGGACGACCATATCGAGCGGGCGGCCCAGCAGGTCGCGATGTACAAGGCGATGGGCGCAGCCGGCGTCGATCTTGGCGGTGTCCCCACGTTCGAGATCTTCTCGAAGATCCTCCAGCGGGCCGCACAGATCGGCACCGCCTGGGAGCAGTACAAGGACAATCTTTCCTGGCCCGCCAAAGACCCGTTCTATCTCTACGACGAGTCCGGCGCCAGGGTCCCGCTGATCACGCCCTATGCGACCTTCGGCAAGCGGTTCTTCGACTTCGCCCACTGGGCCATGCTGGACCCCAAGCACTTCGGCTTCCGCGCCTTCAAGAAAACGATGTCCGTCCTCGGCGCCGATTCAGGTCAAGGCGCGGTCTACAAACTCTTCAACGCGACCGAGAAAGGCTTCAAGTACCTGGCCTTCGACTGCGAAGAGTGCGGCGACTGCTTCCTGCCGGAAAACTTCGGCCTGTGCACCCTGGGCGGCTGCCAGAAGGGTGTAGACAACGCCCCCTGCGGCGACGCCACCGCCGACGGCCACTGCGGCAACGACGCCACCCGACTGTGCGCCGCCGAGAGGATCTATGAGGCCGCCGCGTCGGAGAAGGGGGAAGGGACCGCCGAAGGCCCAGGCCGAAGGCGGCTGCGAACCACGATCAACAAGCCGCGCAACCCCGCCCTGCGGCACTCCTCGTCCATCATCAACTACCTCTTCGCGAAAGATCATACGATGAAAAACGCGCTGATCTCCATCGGCGAATCGATCCACGCCTCCATCCCCAAGACCGGCCAGATCATGAAGGACCTGCACGCCCTGGGCAAAGACGCGTACACGACGCCCAGCCCGCAGCTCGACTACGTTCGCGCCCTGATCGAATCGCAGGCCAACGACGGCGCGGATTACATCGCGGTCAACCTCGACGCCTTCGGCGAGCAGGACCCGCAGCAGGCGGTGGATATGATGGTCGAGTACGTCCGCCTCGTGCAGAAGTGGGGTCGCGGCGTGCCGGTCTGCATCGACAGCAGCAGCGACGACGTCCTGGTCGCGGGGCTGAAGGAATGGTATCGAAGTGACTCGTGCCCCATGCCTCGTGACTCGGGCCACGGGTCACGGGTCACCGGTCACGAGCCTCTGCTCAACTCCATCAAAGTCTACACCATGGCCAAGATGATGCCGCTGAGAAAGGACTACGACTTCTCTTTCGTCGGCCTGCTGGTCAGCGAGGAGAAGGCCACCGGTCCCGGCGGGTCGCACTCTGTCGACGAACTCTACGACCTGGCGAAGCAGCTCTTCGATGCCGCGATGCAGCACGGCTTCAAGCCCGAGCAGATCTTCTTCGACTCGACGGTCTTCCCGCTGGCGATCGACATGCCCATGGAGCCCGGCGTCCCCGGCTACACCTTCCGCACGTTCGAGACGATCAAGAAGATCAAGACCGATCCGCAGATGAAAGGCGTCCACTGCTCGCTGGGCATCAGCAACAGCGTGCGGGACCTGCCGGCCCGCCGGATCGGAGTCTGTCGCGCGTACGTCGCCAAGGCGATGGAGTACGGCCTGGACGCCGGCATCGTCAATACGGCCCACCAGTACGGGACGGTCGAGGCCCCGCCCGAACTGCTGGAACTGGTCGACGCCTACGCAAAGCTCGACGGCTCGATGGAAAAAACCGGCAAGGCCATGGAGCTCATGGCCCAATTCTGCCGCGAGAATCGCAAGGCGAGCTGACGCTGCTCATATCCCAAAGCAGGCCCGATTCGCTTTCTTCCGATCCGCCTCTTCTTCTCACTGCGTCACGCCGAGACGCCGCATTTGAGCTGGCTGACCTTGTCGGAGGTGCCGATCACGATGAGGCGGTCGCCCGCCTGGAGCGATTCGTTCGGGCCGGGCGAGGGGATTCGCTCCTGGCCTCTTCGGATGCCCACGACTGTCACGCCGCAACGCTGCCGGAACTGGAGCTCAGCGAGCGTTTTGCCCAGCCAATTGGAGTCCGTGAAGACCTCCATCTCGACGATGACGAATCGCTCGAGCTTGTCGGCCGAGTCGCGGCTCTGGGTCTGGTTGATCAGGTCGTCGGCCTTCTTGAGCGTCTTGGGTGGCCCCATCAGGACGACGTGATCGCCTGGGTACACCTGGAAATCGGGGCTCGGCTCATAGTGGACCTTGCCCGCCCGGCTGACCGCCAGGACCGAGGCCCCCGCTTCGGCGCGGAGGGGAATGTTCCGCAGGCTCTGGCCGGCGAAAACCGAGCCGGACTTGACCCGTACCTCCTGGAAGGCGACCGGCCAGTCGACGTTCTCCGGCAGGATGTCCGTCGCGTCCATCAGGGCATCGGCCGCCTGCTCGGCCGCGTCGGTGAACGGTCGCAGGACCACGTGGGCGCCTGCCTGCTTGTACAGCACCGCCTCGTTCTGGTTGGCGGCGGTCAACGCCACCTTCACGTCGTATCCGCGAAACCGCACCAGATGCAACAGCGCCAGGTTCACGTCCTTGGCTCGCACGGTGCTGACCACCCAGCGGACGTGGTTCATGGGCAACTGCTCGTAAAGATCGGGGTCGGCGATGTCGCCGTAGAGGACGGAGATGCCGTGGGCACGCCATCGCTCCAGCGACTGCGGGTCGAAGTCCACGCCGATGATTTTCATCTTGCGCTCGAGCAGTCGCTCGGCCAGGCCGCTGCCGTAGTTGCCCAGGCCAACCAGGATCGCGTCGGCCACGGTCGTCTCGACCGCGGTGTCGCTGCTGGCCTCGCGGTAGGGGTTCGTTCGCTCGAAGAGCTTCAGCGGTCCGGCCAGGATCCGGTAAAGATCCTGCGAGTAGAGGATCATGTAGGTGGACGCGAAGATCGTCACGACGCCGACGAGGGTGACCAGGCCCATCGTCTGCGGCGAGATGTGTCCCAGCGAGACGCCCAGGGCCGCCACGATCAGGGAAAACTCGCTGATCTGGGCGACCGTCAGACCGGCCAGGAACCCCGTGCGCCGTCGGTACCCCATGTACCCCATGATCGCGATCACGATCAGCGGATTGCCGATGAGCACGAACAGCGACAGGATCCCCGCTTTGCCGACCTCCGAGCCGACGGTGGACCATTCCAGGCGAGCGCCCAGGTCGATGAAGAAAAACAGCAGCAGGAAGTCCCGAATGCTCGTCATCTTGGAGCTGATCGAGTCTCGGTATTCGCTGGGCGCCAGCGACACGCCGGCCAGGAACGCGCCGACCTCCTTGCTGAAACCAAGCCACTCGCTGGCGGCCGCCAGCAGCACCGCCCAGGCGACCGCGAACAGGATCAGCATCTCCTGCGCGTGGGCCAGGCGCGCCATCAGGCGGGGCAGCACATACCGCATCAGGAGCCCGACGACCACCAGCAGCCCGACGCCTTTGCCCGCCATCAGAAGGGAGATCCCCAGCGCCGACTGGCCCTGGGCCAGCGGAGCGCCGAACGTCGTCAATGCCACCAGTGCCAGGATCGCGGCGATGTCCTGCACGATCAGAAAGCCGACCGCGATCCGCCCGTGGAGGGCGTCGATCTCTTTCTTGTCCGAGAGCAGCTTGACGATGATGATCGTGCTGGAGAAGGTCAGCGCGACCGAAACGTACGCGGCGCTGACGGCGCTCATGCCCAACGCCAGGCAGATCCCGAACCCGATGCCGGCGGTGAAGAAAATCTGGCCGAGCCCCGTCGCGAGGGCGACCGGGCCGGTGGTCCGGATCAGACTCAGATCGAGCCTGAGCCCAACGATGAACAGAAGCAGCGAAATCCCGATCTGGGCCAGCAGCGCGATCTGGTCGTGGCTGCGAATCACCCCGAACACCGCGGGACCCGCGAGAATCCCGGTCGCCAGGAACATGATGATCAGAGGCTGCTTGAGTTTCTGGCCGACTGCGCCCAGCACCGCGGCCAAGCCCAGAATCGCCGCGGTTTCGTAGAACGTGTTGCCCTGTGCAATCGAAAGCATCCTGCTCCTGTCTATCCTTCGCGCGGACCGCCCGAGGCTGCCGCGGTATCCCTGCAATCGCCAACGGTCAGCCACCCAACCGTGCCAAACTCCATGGTAGCGACTCGGAGCCTTTCTGTTAAGCCCCGAGCGGCAGACGCACGCCATTTCTGATACCCCCCGGGCGTTTGGGGAGATGGGTGGCTTTTCCTGATCGAAGTTGGTATAATCCGTTCATCCACCAGGCGGCGTGGGTCGCCGCTAAGACGGCGTCGCGTAGGTCGGAGGTCCGGACGATCAACGGTGTTGGAGATCGTGCAGTGAGGGTGTTTGTCAGACTGACGAAGCTATGAGCGAGAAGGCCATCTCATGTCCCGGCGGGGCTCGATCCCTGGCAAAGGCAGTTCGAAGTCATCGGTTCCAAGGTCGCGATGCGATGCTCCTTCTGGCGGCGATGGCGCTGTGGGCCGCGACATCTTCCGTCCGGGCGCAGGCCCCCTCGCCGGCGCAGCGGGACGTCGTCATCCATGAGATCCACTGCAACCCCGATGAAGAGACCGAGCTGGTGGAGTTCGTCGAGTTGTTCAATCGCGGCGGCGAAGCGGTCGATCTCTCCGGCTGGCGTTTCGACGCAGGACTGACCTATGCGTTCCCCGCGGGGACGACCCTGCCGGCCAACGGCTACATCGTGGTCGCCGAGTCCCCCTATCACCTTCACGCCAAGTGGAGTTCGGGACGTGTGCCCCTCGATCCCGCGCTTGTGCTGGGTCCCTATGAGGGCCGGCTCGACAACGACGGCGAGAGAATCGCCCTGCGCGACGCGGCGGGAGCCCTCGTCGACGAGGTCCAGTACCGGATCGGATTTCCCTGGCCGACGGTGGGCGACCCGGTGCCCGAGGGAACGAGTGGAACAGGCCATTCGCTGCAATTGGTCAACCCGAGCTTCGACAACGGTCTGCCGGTCAGTTGGTCCTCCGGCGCGCCCACGCCCCTTCGCGCCAACAGGGCGGTCGCGACGTCCAATATGAGGCCGTTCGTTCGCGAGATCAAGGTGGCCCCAAGGCAGCCCACATCTCGTGAGCCGGTGACGGTGACGGCCAGGGTGACCGACGCCAACGGCATCGCGGGCGTCGTGCTCGAGTATCAGGTCGTTCGGCCGGGCCACTACATTCCGCTGCGTCTTCCCGCCCACCCGGCGGCGCTGGCGCAGAATCCCGACGCCGGCCCGACCGACAATCCGGACTTCTTCAGTCTGGCCAATTGGACGCACGTATCGATGCGCGACGACGGCGCCGAGGGCGACGCGGTCGCAGGTGATGACGTCCACACTGCGGTCATTCCCGCCCAGGGACATCGTACGCTCGTTCGCTACCGCCTGCAGGCGATGGACCTGCGAGGGACCATCACGCCCGCGCCGTACGCGGACGATCCCTCCATGAACTTCGCGTACTTTGTCTACGACGACGTGCCGGATTATGCGGGCTTCTCGTCCGAAATGCTCCAGACGCTGCCGATCTATCATCTTCTCACCCGCCAGGAGGACATGCGACAGGCTCTCGGCTATGATCCCGCCGACCAGATGCCCCAGTACGCCGCAGGCGGGGCGAATCCCGCGCGATTCGTCTACAATTGGTTCGGGACATTCGTCTACGACGGAATTGTGTACGACAACATCCGGTATCGTCTGCGGGGCGCCAACGGGCGATATCTTGGCGGCAATACCAAACGCAGCATGCGGTTCCGTTTCCACCGCGGCCAGTACTTCCAGGCCAAGGACGCCCAAGGCAAGCCCTATCCGACCCCGTGGCGCACGCTCGTGACCGCCAAGGGCTTCGACAATCGCCTGACGCTCACCTACGGCTTCAACGAGCACGTCAACTACTTCCTGTTCAACAAGATGAGGGTGCCGGCCCCGTACTCGCACTTCTTCCACTTTCGCGTGATCGACGACGAGCGGGAAGCTCCCGACCCCTGGCGCGGCGATTTCTGGGGATTGTCCCTGGCCCAGGAGCCCTACGACGTCCGCTTCCTCGAAGCCCACGGCCTGGAGAAGGGCAATCTCTACAAGCTCATCAATGCGACGACCAACGCCAAGGAGCAGCAGAACTATCAGGCGCCGTACGCCGTCGCCGACGGCTCCGATCACGACAACATCCAGTACAATCTCACGAGCCGCAGCACGCCGGACTTCGTTCGAGCGCACGTCCGCCTGGACAAATGGTACGCTTACCATTCGCTGGCCCAGGCCATTCGGCATTACGACTACTGGCCCACCGCCAACAAGAACGCCGCGTGGTACTTCGAACCGGTCTATACGCCGGAGAATCGTTACCTGGGCACAATGTGGACGCTGCCCTGGGACACCGACGCCACGTGGGGCCCGACCTGGAACGACGGAATCGATGTCGTGTACAACAGCGTCTTCCCCCGCAATTCGGAGCTCCAGCCCGACTATTTCGGCGCAATCCGCGAGGTGCGGGACCTGCTCTGGCAGCGCGATCAGATCGGGCTGCTGCTCGGGGAGTTCGCGACGCCTCTGGTGGAGTTCGTGAAGGCGGACCTGGTCCGCTGGCTGGACGCCCCCTCGGACGCCGGCAACTACCGCGGCCTCAGCGGCGCAGGCAAGCGGGGACTGCCCGCCCTGGTCGAGGACATGCTGGCCTTCGCCTTCGAAGGCGGCTCCTGGCCCGGCGGCAGCGTCGGCACGGGCGGCCGCGCCGCGTTTCTCGACACCCTGGCCGACAACGCGGACGGTTCCCGCGTCCCGAACAAACCCGCGATCAGCTACATTGGCGAGCCGGACTATCCGATCAATGGTCTGCGGTTCCGAACGTCGGCGTTCAGCGATCCGCAGGGCGCGGGAACCTTCGGCGCGATGAAGTGGCGCATCGCCCAGGTCTCGCCGCAGGCGAGGACCACGACGTCGGCGCCAAGCGACGACAATCGTGCGACCTCGTTCGCCGATCTGATCGCCGGCAACGGAGCCTACGAGATCGAGCCGCTCTGGGAGAGCCCGGCATCGACGCGATTCGCAGAGACGACCCTCATCCCGGCGGGTACGCTGGAGATCGGCAAGACGTATCGCGTCCGCTGCCGGATGCAGGACAATTCGGGGTATTGGAGCCGCTGGTCCGACCCCGTTCAATTCAAAGCGGGCGAGCCCCTGGCGATCGGCCCGATCGCTGGATTGCGGATCACGGAATTGATGTACCACCCTGCCCAGACCTGGGATGACGCGGATTTCGACAGCGAGGAGTTCGAATTCATCGAACTGAAGAACATCTCCGACGAGCCGCTGGACCTTTCCGGCGTGTCCTTCACCGAGGGCGTGACCTTCGCCTTTCAGGATAGCGCGATCACCTCGTTGGACCCCGGCCAGTTCGTCCTGGTCGTCCAAAACAAAGAAGCCTTCGCGCACCGCTACGGCCAAGAGACGGCGTCGAGAATCGCAGGCCAATACGAAGGCAAGCTCGCCAACGAAGGCGAATCGATCCGCTTGGTCGATTTCTGGACGGGAACGATCGCAGCCTTCGCGTACTCCGACAAATCCCCCTGGCCCAAAGAAGCCGACGGCCAAGGCTACTCCCTCGTCCCGTTGGAGACGGCTCTGTCCACCCAACCCACAGGCTCGCTGAACAACGCCGCCAGCTGGCGTCCCAGCACCAAAATCGGAGGTACCCCCGCCCGCGACGACTCGTGACCGCCGCCTAGGCAGCGTCAATCCATCCTGCGTGCAACTTTCTTGAAGCTGCCTATTCGCGGAGATCGTCGAGCGTCAGCAGACTGCCGGGATCCTTTTCGTATTGCGTCAGCCTGCGGTCCAACTCGTCCCGATGACTCTGCGGCACGGGGACGCTCGATTCGTCCGAAGCGATGCTGTCCCAGAGGTCTTCTAAAAGAAGAATTCTCTTGGGCACACTCAGCCGGGCGATCTCGGGGATATCATTCACACGCATCCGTCATGCTCCTCTTGGACCGATCCTGGGTCAATCCGTTCTCTCCTGTCTCGATGCGAGTTGAAGTGCAGGCCTGGCTTGGCGCTCTCGGCAACAAAGGGCGCGGGAACGACGCCGAGGAAGGGCTTTACAGCCATTTCTTCTTCTTGAAGACGACGATTTGCAGGGCCACGAGCACGACCAGGATGAGGATGAACACGAGGAACGCGGACTGGTTGTCGCTGCCGGGGATGCCGCCGAGATTGATGCCGAGCAGGCCGGTGAGGAAGCCCAGCGGAAGGAAGACCGCCGCGACGAGCGACAGGACGTACATCCGCGAGTTCAGTTGCTCGGAGAGCCGGTTGACCAGTTCCTCCTGCGTCACGGCCGCGCGGTCTCTGGCGGAATCGAGGTCCTCGATGCAGCGGACGAGGCGATCGGTCGCTTCCTTCAGGTGCAGGCGGCTGTTCTCGCTCAACCAGGGGACCGTCTCGGTCTGGAGTTTGGTCATCGCTTCTTTCTGAGGGGACAGGTATCGCCTCAGCGCGATCGCCTCCCGACGAATCTCGGACAGCGAGGTTCGCAGGGCACGGCACTCGGACGCGATGACTTCCTGCTCCATCTGGGCGACGCGGTCGTCGACGTCCTCCACCGCGTTCTCCATTCCCGAGATCAGGCGGTCGCACAGATCGACGATGAACTCCCCTGTGGTCCTGGGGCCTTTGCGTTCTTCGAACGCTGCGATGATGTCGGTTTCGGAGAAGAGCTTCCTCCTGCGCGTGGTGATGATTCGGGTCTCGTCCAGCCAGACCCGGATGGCGACCATGTCCTCGATGTCGGACCCAGGGTTCAGGTTCACCCCTCGCAGAGCGACCAGCATCCCGCCTCCCACCAGGGTGGTTCGGGGCCGGCTTTCTTCCGTCAGCAGCACGGAGGCGGGGACCTCGTGCAGACCGCTCTTGCTTGCGATCCACTCGACGGTATCAGGGCTGGTGTAATCGAAGTGGAGCCAGAGCGGACCCTGTTCGGGTTTCCATTGGGCGACGCCCCTCCAATCGAGTTCCCTGGCGCCTCCCTGTCCGTCGAGAAGACAGGCATACAGCAGTCCGTCGGTCGTCATCCGGTCGTCTCCTCAAGAGGCTGTCCGGCCTTCGGCTTTCCCAGGTCACACCCACCCCGGCAACACCGGCCGAGCCCTGGTTGGGTTGCGATGAGAAACGGGCCCCATCACGGCCTGTCTGGAAGTACCACCGGGCCGGGAGATTGTCAACAGCAAGGGTTCCGCGGATCGGCATTCGACGAGACCTTCACCTTTTTTGCTTGAAGAAAACCCCGCGTGGGGAGTCTATATGCGTAGAAGCCGGGGCAGTTCCCGGCTCTGGACCCCCGGGGGGTCATGGAGAAGACAGAAGTGGGCGGCATGGGCCGGGACAATTCGGCGGCCTTGTGGGACGGATCTGCCAGCGCGCCGGCCGGCGTCGGGGATTCCGGCTCAGAATTGGGGCCGAGGGAGGCGTTTGAGCTGATTGTGAAACGCCATATGAAGGATGCCTACCTGATCGCTCTGGGTCTGGTCGGCAACCGCGAGGACGCCCTGGAGCTGTCGCAGGAGGCTTTTTTTCGGGCCTACCAGCATTACGACACGCTGCACTCCAAGGGCAAGTTCTTCCCCTGGTTCTACCAGATCCTGCGGAACCTGTGCTTCAGCCACCTGCGAAAGAGGCGGGTCCGGCGGGCCAGTTCGCTGGACGACACGCAGTTGGGGTGTCCCGAGCCCGAGGGGCGCGACTCGTTCGAGCCCGACGCGATCGCCGAGCGAAACGAAGCCAAGGACCGCATCTGGAAGGCCATGGGCAAACTCGACGACAAGCACCGCGAAGTGATCCTGCTGAGGCACTTCCGGAACCTGTCGTACGACGAGATGTCGAAGGCGCTCTTCTGCAATCGGGGGACGGTGACCAGCCGGCTGTTCTACGCCCGCCAACAATTGAAAGAGATTTTGGACGAAGAGAGAGGTGCCCCGATCGCCCCGCGCGAGCCAGGGGAGCCCACGAAAGGAGGTCAGACGTCATGACCTGCCAGCATTACAGAGATTCCATGATGGCCTACCTGGACAACGAGCTGAACGAAGAACAGAAGCGAACCTTCGAGGACCATCTGGCGTCCTGTGCCGACTGTACGCGGGACCTGGCCCAGTTCCGCGAGCTCAAACAGATGACCGATTGCGTGGCATTCGTCGAGCCGGAGGACCGCGTGTGGGAGCAGTACTGGGGGAATGTCTACAACCGGGTCGAGCGAGGCATCGGGTGGATCCTGTTCTCCGTGGCCGCGATCGCCTTGCTGATCTACGGCGGCTTTGAGGCCATCGAGAGCATCATCGTGGACCCGACGCTCGGAGTCCTCCTGAAGATCGGCCTATTGGCTTTGCTGGGCGGCGGGGTTATACTGTTCGTTTCCGTGCTGCGGGAGCGGGTGTACTTCTGGAGCCGGGACCGATACAGAGACGTCAGGAGATAACGCCATGCTGCTTTCCACAACCGATACGATCGCAGGCAAGACCATCGTCAAACACCTCGGCCTGGTCCGCGGCAACACGATCCGCGCCCGGCACATCGGCAAGGACATCATGGCGGGCCTCCGCAACCTCGTCGGAGGCGAGGTTACCGAGTACACCAAACTGCTGGGCGAATCGCGCGAGCAGGCGCTGGACCGGATGCTCGATGAGGCCAAGAGACTGGGCGCCAACGCCATCGTCGGCATCCGATTCTCCACGTCGGAGGTGGCGGCGCACGCCGCGGAGATCCTCGCCTACGGCACCGCCGTCGTCGTCGAGTGAACGGAACGCACGCACGTCATGACGCCCACGCCGGATGCTTCACTGCGTTCAGCATGACAAGAGGGCGTACATCGCGACGCGGCCCGTTCGCAAGCCTGTTCCGGGTGCATGACCGTAGGCCAGCAGCATGGAGGATACGCCGGGCACATCCGAACGACACTTGGGGGCTCATTCATCATGCTGCTGGCCCAAAGCGCAAAATCTCCGGCCGAAGGCCGGAATCCGGATCGGTCCGTCCCTTTCCTTGGGCGTCCTGGGCAACCGTCTGAGCCCCGGCGTTCGGCTCGCCGCGGGGCCGCGCAACTGCGGTCATGCCCGCCGCCCCTCTCCCGGCCGGGTTTGGGGTTGAAAACCTCCCTCGTTGCGATTACCCTGGGGCCGATTCGCCCATTCCGGGCGGACTGTTTCCGTAAGTCGGAGGTATTTTGTCATGGGAGGTCATACCATGCGTGAGCATCACTCCAAAGAAAGGACTCTGTTCGCCGCTTCGGTCGCAGTCGTGCTGTTGTCATCGGTGGCGCAGGGACAGTGGAAGCCCGCGGCGGGCCCCCTGATGACCCGATGGGCCAAGGAGGTCTCGCCCCAGAACGCTCTGCCGGAATACCCCCGGCCACAGATGGTCCGCAAGGACTGGCTCAACCTCAACGGTCTGTGGGACTACGCCATCAGGCCGAAGGACGCCGCCCGGCCCGAGAGCTTCGACGGCCAAATCCTCGTTCCTTTCCCGATCGAGTCGGCTCTCTCCGGCGTGATGAAGCCGGTCGGACCCGACAATCGCCTGTGGTATCGACGGACCTTTGAGATCCCCGAGGGGCGCCGCTGGAGCGCGGAAGGGCGACGCATCCTGCTGAACTTCGGGGCCGTGGACTGGGACACGACCGTCTGGGTCAACGGCAAGGAGGTCGGCAACCACAAGGGCGGATACGATCCCTTTACGTTCGACATCACCGACGCTGTAGCCCAGCCGCCCTCGGCTGGGAATCGAGCATCGCCGGGGGCGGCGCCACAGCACGAGATCGTCGTATCCGTCTGGGACCCCACCGACGCCGGCACGCAGCCACGCGGCAAGCAGGTCCGCAACCCCAACGGCATCTGGTACACCGCCGTCACCGGCATCTGGCAGACCGTCTGGATCGAACCGGTGAACTCCGTCTATATCAAGACCGTCTTGATGACCCCGGACGTCGATGCCGGTGTGCTCCGCGTGAGGATCCAGACGGGCGGCGATGTCGCCGACCCTGGACAGTACAACGTAAACGTGATGCTGGCTGGGAATCCGCCGCAGCGCACCAGCGGCATCGCACGCGAGAGGCCTACGGGAATGGCTTTTGGAGGCATTGGCGACGAGTTGGAGGTCATCATCAAGGAGCCGAAACTCTGGTCGCCGGACCAGCCTCACCTCTACGACGTCGATATCATGCTTGGCAAAAAGGAATCCGAGACGCAGTCTCAGCCGGGGCGCCGCATGGTGTCCTATGACGCTGTCGACAGCGTCCGCACGTATTTCGCCATGCGGAAGATCGCCCTGCAGAAGGACGAGGCCGGGATCAATCGACTGTTCCTGAACAATAAGCCGCTGTTCCAGTATGGCCCGCTCGATCAGGGCTGGTGGCCGGATGGGCTGTATACCGCGCCGACCGACGATGCCCTCAAGTACGACATCGAAATCACCAAGCGGCTGGGCATGAACATGGCCCGCAAGCACGTCAAGGTCGAGCCCGACCGCTGGTATTACTGGTGCGACAAGCTGGGCCTCCTGGTCTGGCAGGACATGCCCAGCGGCGACCGCTACATCGGCAGCCGGGACCCCGATATCGTCCGCACCGAAGAGTCGGCCAGGCAGTTCGAGCTGGAACTGACCCGCATGATCGACGCCTTCCGCAATCACCCGTCGATCGTGATGTGGGTGCCATTCAACGAAGGCTGGGGCCAGTACGACACGCCGCGAATCGTGGATCTCGTCCGCAAGCTCGATCCGACGCGGCTCGTCAACAACGCCAGCGGCTGGACCGATCGCCGCGTCGGCGACGTGATGGACATCCACGATTACCCCGGCCCGAGAGCCCCGCGTCTGGAGGACAAGCGTGCCGGCGTGCTCGGCGAGTTCGGCGGTCTGGGCCTGCCCCTGCCCGGCCACACCTGGCAGGCCGAGCGGAATTGGGGCTATCGCAGCTATACGACGCAGGACGAGCTGACCGACGCGTACATCGCCCTGATCAGGAAGCTCCACCCGCTGACCGGCGCGCCGGGTCTGGCCGCCGCGGTCTACACGCAGACGACCGACGTCGAGATCGAAGTCAACGGCCTGATGACCTACGACCGCGAGATCATCAAGATGGACGCGGCCCGAATCACTGCCGTCAACCAGACGCTCTACACGCCGCCGGAGCCGCGAAAGGCCCAGGGCGACAAGCTCATCCCGCCTGCGACGCCCCTGATCGCGTGCGATCCGTACTTCAGCATCTGGTCCCCCGCGGATAACCTGACCGACGAGGACACCACCCACTGGACGGGCAAGCCCCATCGTATCACCAGCATGGTCCGCATCGACGGCAAGCCCTACCGCATCATGGGCGCGACGCCGGGCAAGGCGCCTGCGTTGAAGCAGACGAGTCTGACCGTCCTGCCCACACGAACGATCTACACGTTCGAGGGAGCGGGCATCGCCTTGACGCTGACCTTCATGACCCCCGCTCTGCCGGAGGACATCGATCTGCTGTCGCGACCGGTGACGTACCTCACGTACGACTTCCGCGCCACCGACGACAAGAAGCACGAGGTGCAGGTCTACTTCGACGCCTCCGCGGAACTGGCGGTCAACACCGCCAATCAGCAGGTCGTTTGGGCCTCCGAAGAAGCAGGGGACCTGGCGGTCTGCAAGGTGGGCTCGAAGGATCAGCCGATCCTCGCCAAGCGAGGCGACGACATCCGGATCGACTGGGGATATCTCTACGTGGCCGCTCCGAAAGATGCGGTCGCAACCCGCGCGTTCGCCGGCCGCGGCGCGGTCCAGGGCGGATTCGCCGATAACGGTCTGCAGTCGGCGGTCGCGTCGCCCGAGTCTCCCGCCAACGCCGACGCGATCTGCGCCGCCATGGCGCTGAAGCCCCAGACGGTCGCCAGGAAGACCGTCTCCTGCTGGCTCATGGTCGCCTACGACGACCTCTACTCGATCCAGTACATGAAGAAGAACCTGCGACCCTACTGGCGCCGCAACGGCTGGGAGGCCGCGGACCTGCTCAAGGCGTCCGCGAAGGACTACAAGTCGCTGGATAAGAGCTGCACCGCGTTCGACGAGAAGCTCATGGCCGACCTGACCAAGGCCGGCGGCCAGAAGTACGCCAAGCTGGCGGCGCTCGCCTATCGCCAGTGCTTCGCGGCGGGCAAGTTCGTCGCCGACGAGAACGGCCAGCCGATCTCCTTCTGCAAAGAGAACCACTCCAACGGCTGCATCGGGACTTCGGACGTGTTTTACCCGATGGCCCCGCAGTTTTTGCTGTTCGGGCCTTCGGTGGCGAAGTCCTTCCTCGTGCCCTTCATGAACTACGCGGCCAGCGACCGCTGGAAGTTCCCCTTCGCCCCGCACGACCTGGGCCAGTACCCGCACGCCAACGGCCAGGTCTACGGCGGCGGCGAGCGGAGCGAGGAGAACCAGATGCCCGTCGAGGAGAGCGGCAACCTGCTGATCCTCATGGCCGCGGTCGCCCAGATGGAGGGCCACGCGGACTTCGCGGGGCTCTACTGGCCGCAGTTGGAGAAGTGGGCCGAGTACCTCAAGGACAAGGGCTTCGACCCCGAGAATCAGCTCTGCACCGATGACTTCGCAGGCCACCTGGCCCACAACGTGAACCTCTCGGCCAAGGCGATCTGCGGCCTGGGCTCGTTCGCCAAGCTCTGCGAAATGCGTGGCGACAAGGCCAAAGCCACCGAGTACTCCAAGATCGCCAGGGAGTTCGCGGCCCGCTGGGTGAAAGAGGCCGACGACGGCGACCATTTCCGCCTGGCGTTCGACAAGCCCGGCACCTGGAGCCAGAAGTACAACCTGGTGTGGGACCGCATCCTCGGGCTGAACCTGTTCCCCGACGAGGTCAAGCAGAAGGAGATGGCCCATTACAGGAAGATCCAGAACAAGTACGGCCTGCCGCTGGACAATCGCTCGCTGTACACCAAGCTCGACTGGATCCTCTGGACCGCGACCCTGACGCAGAACCGCGAGGACTTCGAGGCGCTGGTGAACCCGGTGTTCCTGTTCCTCAACGAAACGCCCGACCGCTCGCCCATGACGGATTGGTACTACACGGACACCGCCAACAAACGGGGCTTCACCGCCCGCCCGGTCGTCGGCGGGGTCTTCATCCAGATGCTCTACGACAAGGCGGTCTGGAAGAAGTACGCGAGCAGGGACAAGACCAAGGCCGGCAACTACGCCCCGATGCCCAAGCCTCCGGTGATCACGACGGTCGTGCCCACAGCGCAGGACGAACCCGCCCTGTGGCGGTACACGACGCGAAGGCCCGGCCAGGACTGGTTCAAGTCCGAGTTCGACGCGAGCCTGTGGCGCGAGGGCAAGAGCGGGTTCGGCACGCGCGACACGCCCGGCGCGATCGTCAACACCGTCTGGGACACGCGGGACATCTGGCTCCGCCGCGAGTTCACGCTGCCCGAGGGCAAGTACGACAACGTCGGCCTGAGCGTCCACCACGACGAGGACGTCGAAGTCTACATCAACGGCGTCCCGGCCATGACCGCCAACGGCTACACCGTCGATTACGAGGCCCTGCCGCTGACGCCGGCCGGCGCCGCGGCCCTCAAGCCCGGCAAGAACGTGATCGCGGTCCACTGCCGCCAGACCAGCGGCGGCCAGTACATCGACGTCGGCCTCGTCCAGATGGTCGAGCGAAAATGAAAACCGCAACGATCCCAACACCAATCATCGCACAGGGGCAACCACAACGGTTGCCCCTGCCTGTTTCGGCGGATACCTCAGGAAGGAGAAGCGTATGGCATCGCGAATGACACGACGGGACTTCGTGAGAAATTGTGCGGCGGGCGTATCGGTACTGGCCGCTGCCCCGCTTGCGGCGCAGCAGAGCCCGGCCGCTCAGAGCAGGCGGCCGAACATCATTCTGATCGTCGCCGACGACCACGGCCGGGGCGACCTGGGCTGCTATGGCAATCCGGTCATCAGGACGCCCAATCTGGACAAGCTCGCTTCCGAGGGCGTGCGATTCACCAACGCCTTCTGCACGACTGCCAGTTGCAGCGCGAGCCGGTCGGTGATCCTCAGCGGACTCTACAATCACTTCAACGGCCAGTACGGACATCAGCATTCGTACCACCACTTCGTGAGCTTCGACACCGTGCGGAGTCTGCCCGTGCTGCTCTCGCAGGGCGGCTACCACACCGCTCGCATCGGCAAATACCACGTCGCGCCGGAGGAGGTCTATAAGTTCGACACGGTGCTCCAGGGCAACGACCGCAACGCGGTGCAGATGGCGAACAACTGCGCCCAGTTCTTTGAAGCGCAGGACAGTCGGCCCTTCTTCCTGTACTTCTGCACGAGCGACCCGCATCGCGGCGGGGGCAAGGCGACCGATCTGCCGCACCAGCCGGATCGGTTCGGCAACCGCGAGCAGGGCTATCCCGGCGTTACGGAGGTCCGGTACGATCCGAAAGAGGTCGTCGTGCCGGACTTCTTGCCGGATAGTCCCGAGTGCCGGGCCGAGTTGGCGCAGTATTGCCAGGCGGTCTCGCGGATCGACCAGGGCATCGGCCGACTCGTCGAGCACCTCAAGAAGGCCGGTAAGTACGACAACACGGTCCTGATCTACATCTCCGACAACGGCATCGCCTTCCCCGGCGCCAAGACGACGGTCTACGAACCCGGCATCAATCTGCCCTGCATCGTCCGCACGCCGTGGCAGCAGAACAAAGGCATCGCCACCGACGCGATGATCAACTGGGCGGACCTGACGCCGACGATCCTGGACTGGGCGGGTGCGACGCCGAGCGACTACGAGTTCCATGGCCGGTCGTTCAAGTCGGTGCTCGACCGCGAACACGTCGAGGGCTGGCACACGACCTACGCCTCGCACACGTTCCACGAGATCACGATGTACTACCCGATGCGGGTGGTCCGCGAGCGGCGGTTCAAGCTCATCTGGAACCTCGCGCACGGCCTGGACTACCCCTTCGCCAGCGACCTGTGGGAATCCGCCACGTGGCAGGCGACCATCCAAAGCGGCGCCAGGCTCTACGGCAAACGAACCGTCGACGCCTATCTTCACCGACCTCGCTTCGAGCTCTACGACCTGGAGAACGACCCCCACGAGGTGAAGAATCTGGCCGACGATCCGCAGCACAAAGCAACGCTCGACCGGATGAAAACCAGGCTCAAGGCTTTTCAAAAGCAAACGAAAGACCCATGGATTCTCAAATGGGAATATGAGTAATCCCGGGTCGGCGGCCTCAAGTCGCTCTTGGCGCATTCGATTGATCGGATAGAATGCAGCCACAAAGGCCAAGGAGAAGACCGAGGGGCCGTCCCATTCGTCCCATCGGTCCCATGGGTCCTATCGAACCAACAACGGGATCGAATCTGTGAAGGGGTGCAAATATGGCATTGCTGCTGGGATACGACGTCGGAAGTTCTTCGGTCAAGGCGACGCTCATGGAGGCCGGGACGGGCAAGGTGTTCGGAGCCGCGACCTCGCCGAACCAGGAGCTGGAGATCATCGCCAAGAAGCCCGGCTGGGCCGAGCAGAACCCCGAGACCTGGTGGGAGCACGTCAAACTGGCCACCGCCAAGATCCGCGAGCGGACGCAGTTCGACCCGTGGGACGTCAAGGCCATCGGCATCTCCTACCAGATGCACGGCCTGGTCGCGGTCGATCGGTACAAGCGGGTCCTGCGACCGTCGATCATCTGGTGCGACAGCCGCGCGGTGCAGATCGGCCAGCAGGCCGCCAAGGCGATCGGCCCGAAGAAATGCCTCAAGAAGCTGCTGAACCTGCCGGGCAATTTCACCGCCTCCAAGCTCAAGTGGGTCAAGGACAACGAGCCCAAGCTCTACTCGCGGATCGATAAGATCATGCTGCCGGGCGACTACATCGCGATGAAAATGACCGGCGAGATCAAGACCACCCCGTCGGGCCTGTCGGAGGGGATTCTGTGGGACTACGAGAAGGACGCGCTGGCGGAGTTCGTCCTGGCCAACTACGGGATCTCGCCCGACCTGATCCCTGAGATGGTCCCGACCTTCTCCGTCCAGGGCGAGCTGACCGCCGAGGCGGCCGACGAGTTGGGCCTCAAAACTGCGACGAAGATCGGCTACCGCGCGGGCGACCAGCCCAACAACGCCTTGTCGCTGAGCGTGCTTCAGCCTGGCGAAATCGCGGTCACCGCAGGCACCTCCGGCGTCGTCTACGGCGTGACGGACAAGAAGAACTACGATTCCAAGAGCCGCGTCAACGTCTTCGTGCACGTGAACCACTCCGAGAAGAAGCCCCGCTACGGCGTGCTGCTGTGCGTCAACGGCACCGGCATTCTCAATAGCTGGCTCAAGCAGAATTTCGCCGGCGAAGGGATGAACTATCCGCAGATGAACGATCTGGCGGCGCAGGCTCCGGTCGGCTCCGAGGGCCTGACGATCCTGCCCTACGGCAACGGCGCCGAGCGGACGCTCGAAAACCGCGACCTCCGCGCTTCGGTCCACGGCTGGAACTTCAACATCCACAAGAAGTCCCACTTCCTCCGCGCGGCGCAGGAAGGCATCGTCTTTGCGCTCCAGAACGGCCTGACGATCATGACCGAGATGGGGACCAAGCTCAAGACCGTCAAAGCCGGCAACGCCAACATGTTCCTCAGTCCCCTGTTCGCGGAGGCCTTCGCGACGGTCACCGGCGCGACCGTCGAACTGTACAACACCGACGGCTCCCAGGGCGCCGCCCGCGGGGCCGGAATCGGTACCGGTCTCTACCGAGGAACGAACGACGCCTTCGTGGGCCTGGAGCCCGTCCGCACCGTCGCGCCCAACAAACAACTGAAGAAGGCCTACCAGGCCGCCTACGAGAGCTGGGTCGAAACTCTGAGCACGCAATTGTGACAGAACGGTTGTGCCGCGTTGTCTGCGGATCTGGGCACGCTACCGGCTCTCTGCTGCCTTGGCGCGGGCCATTTGGTCGATGGCGACGGCGCCGATGATGATCGCGCCGATGACGACGAGCTGAATGTTGGTCGAGATGCCCAGCAGGGTCAGGCCGTTTCGCAGGAAGCTGATCAGCAGGGTGCCGATGATCGTGCCGACGACCGTGCCCCGCCCGCCGCTGAGGCTGGCGCCGCCGATGACGACCGCCGCGATGACGTCGAGCTCCAGGCTCACGCCCGCGGTCGGCTGGGCGGACACCGTTCGACTGGTCGCGATCATCGCGGCCAGACCGACGAACAGCCCTGTCAACGCATAGATGATCAGCAGGTTGCGATTGACGTTCACGCCGGCGTGGTAAGCCGCCTGGCGGTTGGAGCCGATGGCATAGGTGTACCGACCCAGAGGCATGTACCGCAGGATGAAGAAGCCCAGCAGGGCGATCGCCAGAAAGATCAGCACGTTCACCGGGATGCTCGCGACGGTGCTCTGCCCGAGGAAGGTGTACGTGGGCACGTCGAACATCATGCCGTCGTTCATCACGTAGGAGATGCCCCGAAAGGCGCTCATCGTGCCCAGCGTGACGATAAAGGGAGGCAGGTTCAGCCGGGTGATCAGGCCGCCATTGAGCAGGCCGCAGGCGAGACCCGTCGCGAGACCCGCCAGGGTGCCGAGCCACATCAGGCCCGGCGTCGGAACTATGCTCCCGTCCTTGGTCATAATCAGGCCCGCGACCATGCCGGAGACGGCCATCATCGAGCCGACGGACAGGTCGATGCCGCCGGAGATGATGACCGCGGTCATGCCCATCGCGATGATGCCGTTGACGCTCGAGCGGCTCAGGACGTTGAAGAAGTTCTCCGCGGTCAGGAACGAGTCCGGCTCCAGGGCCGAGAGGGCCGCGATCAGCAGGATCAGCGTGCCGAAGGGCAGAAGCTGTCGGATGAATCGATTCATAGTGATCAGACCTCGTCATGCCAAGCGAGGGCAAGTCCTATCTGTCCTATGGGTCCCATGAGTCCTATTCAATAGGACGGATGGGACTGATGGGACACATGGGACCGCCGCTCACGTCTTTTCTTCCACCGCCGCCAGATGCATCACTTCCTCCGGCGTCGTTTCTTTCGTCACGAGATTGCCGACGAGCCGGCCGCGACGCATCACCAGGATTCGGTCGGCCACGCCGAACAGCTCGGGCAGCTCCGAGGAGATGAACAGGATCCCCCTGCCCTCCTCGGCCAGGCGGTTCAGGAGCAGATACACCTCCGCCTTGGCGCCGACGTCGATGCCCCGCGTGGGCTCGTCGAAGATCAGAAACTTCGAGTCGGCCAGCAACCAGCGGGCGATCAACAACTTCTGCTGGTTGCCGCCGGAGAGGGAACTGGCCGGGGCGCGGGGCGACGACCACTTGACCGCGATCCGCGAGCCTACGTCGGCTGCAATCCGGTTCTCCCGGCTCGGCTTGATGAAAGGCCGAAAGCCGATCTGTTCCAGGTTCGGCAGCGTGATGTTCCAACTGCACGCAAGCTCCAGGCACAGGCCCGTCCGCTTGCGGTCCTCGGTGAGCAGAGCGATTCCACTGCGGATCGCGTCGGCGGCAGAGGCGATGCTCAGTTCGCGTCCCTCCAGCATCACGGCGCCGGCGGTCTTCTTGTCCACGCCGAAGACGGCTCGCGCCACCTCGGTCCGGCCCGCGCCGACCAGGCCGGCCATACCGACGATCTCGCCGCGACGGACTTCGAACCCCACGTTCTCGATCCCGGCCTCGGACGACAGGTCGCGTACCTGCACGAGCGTCTCGCCGATTCGGGCCGATCGGCTCGGAAAGAAATCCGTCAGTTCGCGTCCGACCATGTGATGCACGATTTTCGGAATATCCATCGCGGCTGCGGGCTCCGAGTGCACAAGCCGGCCGTCGCGAAGGACGCTGACCTCGTCGGCCAGGTCGATGATCTCCTCGAGTCGATGCGAGATGTAGACGATCGAAAGCCCCTGGCTCCGCAGTCTTCGAACGACTTCGAAGAGCCGTTTGGCCTCGCTTTCCGAGAGGGACGAGGTGGGCTCATCCATGACGAGGATCGACGCTTTTCGACGCAAAGCCTTGAGGATCTCGACGATCTGGCAGTCGCCGGTGGCGAGGTCCTCGACCTTGGCCGAGGGGCGGATGTCGAAGCGGTACTGGCGGGCGAGTTCCCCCGCCTGCCAGGCCATGCGTCCGTGGCTGACCATGAAGGGCAGCGATCCCCTGGGCTCGGCCCCGAGATAGATGTTCTCGGCGACCGTCAGATGCTCCGCAAGATCGAGCTCCTGGTAGATCATGGACACGCCGGCGTCGAGCGCCGCGCCGGGATTGGCGAAGACCTGCTGTTGGCCGTGGATTTCGATGTCGCCCGCGTCGGGCTGGTAGACGCCCGCGAGGATCTTCATCAACGTGGACTTGCCTGCGCCGTTCTCGCCGACGAGGGCGTGGACCGTGCCTTCGCGAACGGCGAACGTCACGTCGCTCAGCGCCTGGACCGAGCCGAACCGCTTGGAGATTCCCGTCATCCGCAGGGCGATCTGATGTGTGATTGTTGATGTATGATTGTCGATTTTCGGAGGCCTCCCAAATCAGAGATCGACCTTCACAAATCCCCCTGAGTCCCGCTTCAGATCTGCGACTTGAGCAGCTCCATGATCTTGGCATCGTTGAGCCGCTCGGCGGTGATCAGCTCGACGCCGGTGTCGACCTCCTTGGGCACCGCCTGGCCCTGGAGATGACGGAGGATCGTCTTGACGCCTTCGTAGCCCATCTTGTACGGATTCTGGATGATCAGGCTGTCGAGGTCGCCTTTGCGAAGGCCCTCGACGACCATGGGCCAGGCGTCGAAGCCGACCATCTTGACCTTCTTGGCGGTCTGGCCCTGCTGGAGAATCTGGAGGACCGTCAAGGCGCCGCCGGCGGTGGTGGCGTTGCAGGCGAAGACGCCGTCGATGTCGGCGTGCCGCGTGAGCATGTCCTGCGTCACGTCGCGGGCCTTGTCCATGGTCGGCGGGTTGGGATACTGCGAATCCACGATCTCGATCGCGGGGAACTCCTTGCCCAGCGTCTCTCGGAACCCCTGGATTCGCGCGTCCGTCGATCCCGAGCCGGGCGTCCAGGCGACCAGGATGATCTTGCCTTTGCCGTCGAGAATCTCGCCCATGCGCCGGGCAGCCAGGACGCCGCCCTTGAAGTTGTCGGTCGCCAGGAAGGACAGATACTTGTCCGTCTCGACGCCGGAATCGATGATCACACAGGGGATCTTGCGGGCTGCGATCTTCTCGACGGTCGGGGCCAGAGCGTTGCGGCTGCCCGGCGCCAGAATGATCCCGTCGACCTTCTTGGCCATCATGTCCTCGATGATCTGATTCTGCCGCTCGAAGTCGGTCTCGACCTCCGGACCGTTCCAGAGAATGGTGACCCCCTCGTCTTTGCCCGCCTGCTCAGCCCCGTTCCGAACGCCCTTCCAGTACTGGGAGACGATCTCCTTGGGGACAACGCCGATCCGGCGGGTCTGCTGCGTACCCGAACCGCCTTTTCGCATGATGCCGATCCCGACGAACACGCCGACGAAGACGACGAACAGAACGACCCACATTACGTTCTTCATGATCTGCTCTCCTATGCCAATCGGTCCGATCGCGGCCGGTCGCGGACTCGCCGCCGCGGTGATGAGGTTCACAGAATACCGCTTCGGACGAAAGGATGCAACTGTCGCCGAGGCCCGGGGAGAGACAATTGTCGCGAAAGGCCGATGGAATGATACGCATCGGGAATAATACGTGTGCTTCGAGGACTTGTCGTCCTGAGGCGTAGCCGAAGGACCTGGGCACAGGACGAGAGATTTCTCTCGGTCGCGAGCCAGATCCTCCACTCCGCTGCGCTGCGTTCAGAGCCTGCCCTGAGCAACGCGAAGGGATGACAAGACCCGCGCACGAATCAATCCGAATCCGTATGACAGCGCGATCCGCGTGCGCCGCGGGGACGCACGCGGATCGCGCGATGGCGGTCAGTGTCGAAGCCTCACGGCGTCGGCTCGACCTTCAACGCACCGAGATAGGTGAAGTGGTTGCCGTTGTTGTTGGCGGCCGTCGGGGCCAGGCTGATCGTAATCTCGCCGGCGTCGTTGGGGGCGATGCCGCTCAGCGTGACGGACTTGTCCACGTTGGCCGAGGCGTTCAGCGCGACGAACCCCGAGTTGAAGCCGGTGACGGTGTAGCCCGTCTCGCGGTTGTCGGTAACGCCCATCCGCGAGGCATAGAACGTGAGGTCGTACGTCTGCGTCGGGTCCAGGCCCGTCAGCTTGAAGCTCGGGAACACGTTGGCCAGGCCGCTGAAGGTTTCCGTGTTGCCGAAGAGCGAATCGCGGGTCGCATCCGGCGGGAAGAGCTTGCTGTCCAGCGTCCCGTTGGTGTTGGCGCCGTTGAAGCGGGTCAGGATCACCAGGCTGATCGCAGTCGGCACGTTCTCCGTCGTGACCAGATTGCGAACCTGGGCCCCGACTGCGGCGCCGATGCTGTCGGTGACGTTGTTCCAGGCGTTGACCGGGTCGTCGGGCGAAGGGCCGGTGCCGGTGGGCGTGGCCGAGGCGCCGAAGTCGAGCAGGATCGCCTGGGCGCGGATCTCGCCCTTGCCGATCGTCTCCTCGAGGATTTCGTTGCCCGCCAGGTCCTGCACGCCGACGACAGCCACCTCGAACGGCCCTGTCACCGGCGCCGCCAGGGTGAACGTCACCGTCTTGGCGTCTTCGCTCAGCACCGCTGCGGCGATCTCGATCTGTCCGGCGTTGACGCGATAATTGTAGAGGGCGGTCGCACTGTTGGGATCGAGCCGCTCGTCGAACGTCAGCCTGAGCGTGAGCCTGTTGACCGGCTCGACCGCCAGAAGGGCAGGGGCGTTCACATCAGGCACCACGTGCAGCAGGGCCTGGCGACTGGCGGCGCTGTAGATCTCGTTGCTGACCAGGACCGAGAACAGAGAGCCGTCCAGGTCGAGCGTAACCGGATCGATCGTGTACGTGAATTCATTGGCGTCGGGAATCGGCAAACCGTCCTTGAACCACTGGATCGTGTACGGCGGCGTGCTGTCCACCGCGGATACGAACGTCACCGGGCGGAACTCCTCGACCGTCTGGTCCGCGGGCTCCTTGACGAACACCACCGGCTGCTGCTGCGGGATTTCGTCCATCCTCATCGCGCCGAGATAGACGAAGCGATAGGCGTTGTTGTTGCGAGCGGTCGGAGCCAGACTGATCGTGATGACTCCGTTGGCGTCCGGGACGATCCCCTGCAGGAAGGCCGCCCCGTCGATGTTGTTCGAGGCGTCGAAGACCGTCGAGCCGGAGTTGAAGCCGGTGGCGGTGTAGTCGGCTTCGCGCACGTCCGCGGCGCCCATCCGCGAGGCATAGAACGTGAAGTTGTACGTCCGCTCGGGGTCCAGGCCCACCAATCTGAAGCTGGGGGTCACGTTGGCAAAGCCGTTCCAGTCGGCGGTGTTGCCGTAGAGCGAGTCCCCGGTGGCGTTGGCCGGGAAGAGAGTGGACGCGAGCGTGCCGTTGCGGTTGGGACCGCTGCCGTTGAAAGGGCTGACCATCCGAAGGATCAACGACGTCGCGCGGTTGCGGGTGTTGACCAGGCCGCGGAGGTTGCCGGTCGCGGAGCCGCCGACCTTGTCGGTGACGTTGTTCCAATAGTTGACCGGGTCGTCGGGGGCCGGGCCGTTCTTCGTGATGGCGTCGGACGGGCCGAAATCAAACAGGAAGCTCTGGCCCTTGCCGGCGGACCACTCGTCGAGCATGGCCCCGACGACGTTCTGCCAGAGGGCGTAACCGGTCGCGTTCATGTGCAGCATGTCGGAACCGAACAACTCGGGACGCGGCTGGCCTGCGCCGTCGAGCATGGGGGTGAAGACGTCGATGAACCACAGGTCGGGATCGTTCTTGGCCAGGGCTTCGAGCCGCTGGTTCAACTGGCGCATCGGTTCGAGGTACGCGGCCCGGCTCGGGCTGGGCTTGACCGCGATGAACGCCACGTCCGTGCGGGGCAACTGCTTCTTGACCCGGGCCAGGAACTCGACGTATTCCGCATAAACCACGTCGACGGACTTGCCGCCGGAGAGGTCGTTGTCGCCCTCGTAGACCAGGACCAGCGCCGGCTCGTATACCGCCACGACGCGGTCGAAATAGTAGAGCAGATCGCTCATGTAAGAGCCGCCAAACCCGCGGTTCATCACGGGATAATCGGGGAACACGGCGGCCACATTGGTCCACATGCGAACGCTGGAAGAGCCTGTGAACAGGACCGGATCGGCCGGCGGGGGACTGACACGGTCGGCGTTCTCGAAGGCCTGGATCTCCGCTTCGAACCGGGTGGGGTCCTGGGCCTGGGCCGTCAGAGACATCGAAGCCAACACGACGATCAGGAGGCCGACGTACAGCCGGCCGCGACTGGAGCTGTTGCGACTTTTCATCATAGTCCCCTTCCTTTCCAACGGTCGCGACGGTCGCTTCCCATCCCTCAGGCTCCAGTCTACCGCATTGCCCCTCGATGTCAAAGCGTTTCACTTCGGGCCAGGCCACGGGGTGCGGAACCACGGTTGCACCGATTCCGCGGACGCCATGCTCCGTCTTGTAGAAGCAGGCGTTCTTACGGCGTGTGCATCGCGGTCCGCCGGGGCCGATGGGGAGGATCGGTGTCGCGCCGGCGATCAGGGATTGGAACGGGCCTTCGAGGGGAGGAACCGTCGCCAGGAGAGCAGGGCCTTGAAGAAGATCCCGAGGTAGATGAGCCCGTTGGTGATCGGCGAGCAATCCCGGGCGAAGTGCTTCTTGTGGAACAGGTACATCGCCCGATAGAACTCGTAGCTGGTCTTTCGACTGTTGGTGCCGCAGCCGACCCCTTTGTAATGGATGATGCTGGCGTCGGGATAGTACATGACCTTCCAGCCGGCCTTCTTCGTGCGGATGCACCAGTCGATGTCTTCGCCGAAGATCCAGAACTCCTCGTCGAGCATGCCGATCCGGTCGACCACCTGCTTGCGAATGAGCAGGAAGGCCCCGGAGACCGCGTCCACTTCATGCGTGGTGTTCGGATCGAGGTAGGTGAGGTTGTACCTGGCCATGACCTTGCTGTTGGGGAACAGCCAACTCAGGCCGCTGAGCTTGTAGAAGGCCACCGTGGGGGTCGGGACGCTCCGGCGGCAGGCGAGCTGCAGGGTGCCGTCCTCGTTCAGGACGCGACAGCCCGCGGCCCCGACGTCGGGGCGCTCATCCATGAAGCGGACCATCTTGTCCAGGGCCCTGTCCTGGATGATGGTGTCGGGGTTCAGGAGCAGGATGAGGTCGCACTGGCATTTCGCGATGGCCTGGTTGTTGGCGCGGGTGAAACCGAGGTTCTCGGTGTTTTCGATCAGGTGGACCTGGGGGAAGCTCTCTTTGAGCATCTGGACGCTGTCGTCGCGGGAGTGGTTGTCGATCACCCAGATTTCGTACCGCGTGTCGCGGGTCTCCCGAATCACCGATTCGAGACATTCCTTGAGCAGCTTGCGGACGTTGAAGCTGATGATGATGATGCCCAGGCTCGACCTGTTCTCCATATTGTATTCCTGTCTACCCACTCGACGATTTGCCTTGGGGCGCGCCGACCGGGGTCGGTCCCGGCCGGACTGGTCTCAAAACAGTTTGTTCTTCCAGGTTTCCGGCGTCTTTTCGTTGATGATCTCCAGATCGATGTGGTACTTGAACGGCCTGGTCCCGCGTTTGCGGATGTACTCAACGATGGACGCCAGTCCGTCCCGGAGGCTGACTCGCGTTTGATAGTCCAGCAGACGGCGGGCTTTGTCCGCCGAGCAGTTGGCCAGGAGCACCTCCTGGGGCCTTCCTCTGACGTAGACGGGTTTGACTTCGAAGTCCAGGATCTGGCCGATGATTGCGGCCAGTTCGTTGATCGTGACGAATTCGTCGTCGGGACCGATGTTGATGACCTCGCCGCAGACCCGTTCGTCCGTCGCCAGTCTCTTGAGGATCTCGATGTCGTCCTGGACGAAGCTGAAGCACCGCTTCTGGTTGCCGTCGCCGTAGATGATCGGCTGGCGGCCCTGGAGCATGAGGTTGATCATGATGCTCGCGACGTTGCGGTAGGGGTCGTCGTACTTCTGCCGCGGTCCGATCACGTTGTGCGGGACCGCGATGACGTACTCCATTGCGTGGATCGTCGCGAGGTTCTGCAGAAAAGACTCGGTCGCGAGCTTGCCGATTCCATAGGGGTCCTGGGGTTTGGGCGTCATGTCCTCGGTGAAGGGGGTCGTGTCCTGGCGGCCGTAGCGGGCCATGCTCGAACAGAGGACGAATCGACGGACGTTGTTGGCGATCGATGCGGTCATCATGGAGACCGACGCCTGCACGATGTTCTTGGTCACGAAATACGGGCTGAAGACGCTCAACCCCTCGTAGGCCGCCGCCGCGCAGTGGTAGGCGACGTCGCAACCCTTGAGGATCTTCACCATGGAGTTGAAGTAATTGCAGTCATACTGATGGAACTCGACGTCCCGAGGGACGTTGTCGAGATAGCCGCCCGTCAGATTGTCGCAACCGACGACCTCATGGCCGTCGGCCAGGAACGCATCCGCCAAGTGGCTGCCCAGAAACCCTGCGACCCCACTGATAAAGACCTTCATTCCCATCTCCAAAGACTGCCATCGCATGCGTTGCGAACCGCATGTCGGTTGGGCCAAGCTGTCGTCATCGCCAGCTCAAATACTTGCAGAAATCTCCATAGAGCATCCGCGGGGACCGGACATACTGAACCATCCGCGATCTGGCTCTGTTGAGGATTCGACTGTACTGTTTGTTGTACCGGTGAAACTTGTCCTTCATCTCCTGTTCCAGAAGAACGTACCGTTCCGGGTCAATGGCGTCCACCTGCCTTCTCGGATCGACCCGATAATAATGGTTCGGCAGTGTATCATAGAAATCCGCCAGCGTCATGTCAGCTTTTGTGAGCCCCCGCCGCACCCCTTCGTCAAAGATGGGGGCCCCGGGAAACGCCTCATATACCCCGATCGACGCGAAATCGGGCCTGATTTCATACATGAAATCGAGAGTTTTGTAAACATCCTCCACGGTTTCTCCTGGGGTGCCCATCAGGAAGTAACCGGTCCAGTGGATGCCGAGCTTGCGGAACCAGGCGGCGGCTCTGCGGGTCTGTTCGAGCGTGATTCGCTTGTTCATTCTCTCCAAGACCGCCTCGCTGCCCGATTCGACCCCCACTTTGACGCTGTTGCAGCCGGCGGCCTTCATCCGAGCCAGCAGGCTTTCGCTCACGAGGTCCACGCGGGTGTTGCACTCCCAGCCGATGCGAAGATCCTCGCGACGCAGAGCCTCGCAGAATTCCGCGACCCTGCCGGCGTTGACGGTGAAGGAATCATCCTTGAAGCTGAACTGCGTTGTGCCGTAGTCGGACTTCACCGACTTGATTTCCGCGATGACCCGCTCGACGCAATGGTATCGAACCTGCCTCGTTTCGGTGGCGCAGAACGAACAAGCAAAGGGGCAGCCGCGACTGGTCATGATCAGGCCCATGTCCTCCGACGAATAGGTCCTGCGATTCATCAGGAGGGATCGATCGGGCATGGGGACCTCGTCGAGGTTCCGGAGCCGCCTTCTCGGCGGATTGTGGACGACGGCGCCGCCGGACCGGAAGGAGAGCCCGTCCATGGCGTTCAGGTCGGGACCGGTCCCCTGGACGTGGGCCGCCAGTTCGAGCAGAGTCGTTTCCCCCTCGCCGCGGACGACATAATCGATCGCGGGACAGATTCGCAGGGTCTCCTCGGCCTTGACGGTGGCATGCGGACCGCCGACGACGATGGGGCATGCAGGCTTCACGGCCTTGCAGATCCCGGCGATGTGAAATGCGGATGCGGCGTACGCGGTCCAAAGCGAAATCCCCACCAGGTCCGGCGCGAACTGCTCCAGCGTTCGACGGGTCTCCTGCCAGATCGGGTGATCCGGGTTGCGGAAACTGGCAAGGTACTGCGGATAATGCTCCGGCAACCGGCGGTAGTCGATAGCCCTGGGGTTCTCGTTGCAGTCGGCGTCATAGACCCTCACCTGGTGCCCGGCATCCCTGAGCACCGTGCCGACGGTCACCAGGCCGAGCGGAAAGTACCGGTTGTAGAAACCGATCAACCGGTAAAAGGGCGGATCTATCAATAAGACCTTCACTCCGACTCCTCAGATTTCTCGTTCTCCTCCTGTTGCGGCCCAGACAAAGGGTCCGGGGTCCCCAAACGCGAAAGCCCGAAGAAGGGCCCGTTAGGCATGGCGCGCACGCAACCGGCGCAAGCTCTCATACACCTGGAGCTGTTGCCGGGCTATTGTATCAAGCGCGAATCTGCGTTCAACTGTTTTCCTGGCCTGCTCGACCATGTCGCGGACTCGCTCCGGCGGCCCGGCCAGCAGGTTCAGGACCGCTTGGGCGATTGCACCCGCATCGCCCGGCGGCACCACCAGTCCCGTTCGGTCGTGCTCCACGATCTCGCGGACCGCCCCTACGTCCGTCGCGACCACCGGGATCTTCATGGCCATGGCCTCCAACAGGGCAACCGGGCATGACTCGAGCACCGACGACAACACGAACACGTCCAGGGCAGCCAGAACTCTTGGCACGTCGTCACGGAAACCGGCGAAGATCACATTCTCCCGAAGTCCCAGAGCGGCCGTCTGTTGCCGCAGATGCTCGGAGTACGCCACGTCCGTATCGAGTCTGCGGCCGACGATCAGGAACCGGACAGGATCCACCCGCTCTCTGATCTTCGCGGCGGCCTGGAGGAAATACGTATACCCCTTGAACCGGTTCAGGTTGCCAACGGCGCCGATGAGGATGCCGTCGGCCGGGACCCCCAGTTCCGCACGCATGCGGACCCGGTCGGTCGCGTCGTATGCGTCCGGGACGAGCTTGTCGGTGTCAACGGCCGAGTGCAGGACGCAGGTCTTGTCGCACAGTCGGGGGTTGCGCGCCGTGCGCGACTGCCTGAGCCCCTCGCCCTGCACGATCACCCGTGCGGCCAGGCGGCCCATCAGCCCTTCCAGCATCCGCTTGACGGATCCTGGCGGGTGGTCGTTGTAGTGCCATACGATCGGGACCCCCGCCCACCAGGCCGCCAGGGCCGGCACGACATTCGTCGAACCGTCGATGTGGACGATCGTGACGTCCTGCGATCGGATGATGCGGCGGACCTCGAGAATGTTGTGGGGCAGCCGGAAGAGGAAACGGATGAAGTTCAGCCCAGGATGATGCCGCTGGAGGAACTGAATGTCCCTCAGATGGAACACGGTCTCCCCGGTGGGGCGCCAGAGATCGTCGGTCTTCCATCCGGTCAGAAAGACCGTCTCCACGCCTTGGCGGCGCAGGCGCAATGAGACGGCATAGGCCCGCCGATGGGGGCCGCCGAGACGATTGTCCAGGATGCAGTACAGGATCTTCATTTCGTCGCTAGAGTAGCGTGCGGATCGTCGGCTCACAAGGGGTCGCCAACAACGCGTATCCGCGACGACATCGGGGCCATTGCACGGGACCGGGCCTTCCGCTATTGTGGCCGGGAACGTGCAGGAGTGCCATCGGGCTGTCCGGAGGTTTGTGGGTATGTGTGGAATCGCGGGGATCCTGGCGAAGCCCGCCCTGGTGAATGACAAGACGTTGGCGGCCATGGCGTCGTCGCTGGCCCACCGCGGACCCGACGACCAGGGGACGCAGATTCTCCGCCCGGCCGGTTCAGGCGATCCAGCCGTCGGGCTCGTTCACCGCCGGCTGTCCGTCATCGACCTGTCGGCGACGGGTCACCAGCCCATGACCGACGGGCGGTCGGGGAACTGGATCGTCTTCAACGGAGAGATCTACAATCATCAGGAGCTTCGCCGCCAGCTCGAGAGCCTCGGACACGCTTTCCGCAGCCAATCCGACACGGAAGTTATTCTGAAGGCCTATGCCCAATACGGAACTGCGTGCGTCGATCGTCTGCGCGGGATGTTCGCCTTCGCCATCTGGGATACCCAGGCCTGCAGGTTCTTTCTGGCGGTGGACCGGTTCGGGATCAAGCCGCTCTACGTGTGCCGGAGGGAGGGTTTGTTCGCCTTCTCCTCGGAGATCCGAACCTTGCTGCGAAGCGGGCTTGTCCCCAAACAGGTCGAACCTCGCGCCGTCGAGACGTTCCTGGCCTATGGGGCGGTCCAGGCGCCTCTGACCATGGTGAAGGACGTCTGTGCGATGCTCCCCGGCCAGTTCATGGTTCATAGCGCCAAGGACGGTTCGACCACACGATCCACGTACTGGCGACCTGCCCAAGCGGCCTCGGCGCAGGTCCCGCAATCCCGGCGGGAGGTCGTAGCCCAGACGCGGGAGATCCTGGCCGACAGCGTCTCGCGGCACCTGGTCAGCGACGTGCCTGTCGGCCTGTTTCTCAGCGGCGGGATCGACTCCAGCGCCATCGTGGCCCTGGTCAACTCCGAGCACGACGGCGCGCTCCAGTCGTTCTCGGTGGACTTCGCCGAGGATCGATACTCGGAACAGAGATACTCGGATCTGGTCGCAGCGAGATATTGCCGCAACCACACGCGAATCCGCATTGCGGAACAGGATCTGGTTGGGTTTCTGCCGGAGGCTCTGGAGGCGATGGACCAGCCGACGATCGACGGGATCAACGTGTACGCGATCTCGCGGGTGGTCCGACAGGCCGGGATCAAGGTGGTTCTCTCGGGGCAGGGGGGCGATGAGATCTTCGGAGGCTATTCGGCCTTTCGCCACGTCCCGCAGATTCTCGCGGTCCAGTCGGTCCTTCGGCATCTGCCCGGTGCTCTGCGATCCGGCGCGGGCAGCCTTGCGGACGTCCTGCTCCGACAGCGGTGGATCGGGTCCAAGATCGCGCAGCTCGTCCGGTCCGATCCCGACAGGCTGACCACCTATCTGACGTACCGCCAGGTGTTCAATCCGACAAGTCGGGATCGCCTTCTCCATCACCGAGACACGTCCGGGACCGTGAACGGAGTGCCTGCGGAAATTGCAGAGGAGATGGACGCGCAGATGCGAGATCTGGACCCCTTCGCCTGCGTCTCCCTGCTCGAAATGCGTCTGTTCATGGCCAACACCCTCCTGCGCGACGGAGACTTCATGAGCATGTCGCACGGGCTGGAGATTCGCGTGCCGTTCCTCGATCACCGGATTGCGGAGTTCGTCTTCGGGGTTCCGGCTGCGATGAAGTCGCCTCGCGGTGTGCCCAAGAGTCTGCTCGTTCAGGCGGTAAACGATCTTCTGCCCAGGGAGATCCTGCATCGTCGAAAGATGGGCTTCATGTTCCCGTGGGATCCATGGTTGCGGCAGAAGCTTCGACCCCGGATCCAGCAGACCCTCGACGAATTCCCCGAAGACAATGGGCTGGGCCTTCGCATGGACGGGTGCCGGGCTGTGTGGGCAAAGTTCCTCCATGGCGAGCGGGGAGTGACCTGGCCCCGGGCCTGGGCGATCTACGTGCTGCTGTCCTGGTACCGGCGCAACATGGAAGCCTGCTGACCGTCCGGGATCTGGTACCGAAACAGGAGGAATCCGAACAGAATCTGCAGGTAAATCTGGTTGGAACTGAGGAAGTAGTTGTAGAACGAGAAGAACAGCAGCAGCAGCAGAACCAGGTAGAGATTCAGGAAAGAGAAATGCCGTCGGGCCTGGATGCGGACCGCAGCGATCCCCCATCCCAGGAGGTAGGGGACGACCGCGACGCCCAGGACGCCGAAGTCCTCGTAGAAAGTCCGCAGATAGGTGAACACGTTCGACATGTAGGGGACCAGGACCTTCTCGCCGTAGTAGTTGATCTCGACCGCTTCGGCCAGTTGGAATCGGCACAGCCATTTGTATACCGGCAGGAACATGCTCCGACCCCACTGGAGGTCGCCCACGAAGGTGGCGACGAACTCGTTGAAGGCCGCCAGGGGTCCGGCGAGGTACCAATAGAAATGGAACAGGATGCCCTGCAATCGGCTGCCCAGGCCGTATTCGCTGCTCTTGCCCAGCAACATGTCGATCAGGACAAACAACAAAACGATCGTGGCCAAGGGAACGACGAGCTTCAGGTGTGACAGGCGAAGCCATCGCTGCGAAGACCGGTCGCCCGACCGATGGCGTTTCGCCGCGGAGGCCCTTTCGGCCGGCCGATTCAGCGAAGCGGTGAAGCAGTAGGCGAACACAGTGTAGAGGATGTTCGACGTGACCTCGTAACGACTCAAGTGGATCAAACCGATCATCAGCAGGATGGCCAAGTGGGCCAGAAGATAGACGTACTTTCTCTTCGTTGCGTCCACGTGGAGCATGACGCCCAGAAGCACGAACCCGATCGAAAACAGGCTGCTCGTCACGGACAGCAGCATCACGGTGCCGCTGGTTTGCATGAGAGTGTCCTGGATGAACGCGACCATTCGGATTCGGAACAATTCAGGCTGGGTCACCAGATCCGACCAGGTGGTCTGGAAGTAGCGGGCGATCATCAGGACTCTGTACATCTCCAGGGCCAGGACCGCCACGCCCATCAGGAGGGTGAACTTCAGCGTGCGAGCCATGGCTTTGTGCGTGAACGGGCGGACAGAGGCGATCGGGGGCGATTCTGCCGACGCATCCAGGCCGCGGAACAGGGTCCACGTGAGATATCCCAGCGCGAAGGTGACGACGTTCAGGAACAGCAACACGAGAGTGAACGACGAGGGGGCAGGGAAGATGCCGTGCCACGCGCCGCCCAGGTATAGCGTCGTCGCCCCGCTCCAGACCAGCAGGAACAGGCACAACGGGTTGGCAAGGCACTGCATCATGGAGTCAAATCGTCCCTCTTGCCCAACCGGCCCGCCAATCCGTCGCGGATCGCTCGGAGGACCAACCTCAGTCCCCATGGACCGTGGGCGAGGCCGCGAACGAGGCCCCCAACGATCAGCTTGAGATTCCGCAGACGACGATACCGGAAGTGTCGGTTCAGGACCAGGGCGTTTCGGATGTTGTAGTACTGTTTCCAGTCGAACACCATTTCACGGGACGGAGGATGGTAGACCCTGCTGTCCACCACGGTGTACAAGTCGAACCGTCGGGCCGTTCGCCAGAGAAAGTCTCGTTCGTCGCCCCAGATGAAGAACTCCCGGTTGGGCAGGCCGATTTCTCTCACGATTGCCGCCGGAACGAATGTGCCGTTGAACGGACAGGCCCAGCGATACAGGCCATCCTTCACGAGGTGTCGGGCTTGCGACAGTCGCCAGTGGTAGACGCCCCTCTTGGGGTCGCCGTTTGCGGCGATCTCCTGCAGCGGAAACGCCAACCGGTCGGGATCTTCCTGGTCCCTGGCCAGGACCAGCGAATTCAGCAGGACCGGTTTGTCGCCGACGGCCTGGAGCCGGTCCTTCCGGCGCACGAGCGCCGCCAGCGCGTCGGGGCACGCCAGCACGTCGTCGTCCATCAGCCACATCCAATCAAAACCGGCTTCCAGGGCCCGCTTCATGCCTTCGTGAAATCCGCCGGCCCCGCCGGAGTTCTCTTTGAGCCGTGCGTAGTGCACGTCGATCTTCCGACCGGTCTGCTCTGGCGCGGGCACGGATCGGACGGTCCAATGGGAATCCGCGTCCGGACGGATCAGCTCCCGCGCCAACAGGTGATCGCGCGTGCCGTCGGTGGAATGATTGTCGACGACGACGATCGCCTCCGGCAGTCGGCTCTGTGCCAGCAGCGAGTCGAGACACTCCTGCAACAGGAGTCTCCTGTTGTAGGTGACCACGACCGCAGCGATGCTCTCTCTATCCTCGGACGACACATTCACACGCTTGAGCTCATCGATTCCCTGCGCCGCGGAACCGATCCGCCGCGAAGAGGCTCAGTCTACCAGGAAACGGGGATTCGTCCATCCTCAAAGACCCTCGAAGGCATACGCGGACCCTCCTATCCTTGCCTGGCCCGGAAGATGTCCAGGCCGCTGCGGCGCATGGCGACGAACAACGCGATGGTGACGAAGGCCTCCGTCGTCACGGCGGCGGCGGCGACTCCCACATGTTTGAACGGCCCAACCAGGGTCATCGCCAACGCGATGTTCAGAACGCCGGCGGCCAGCAGGATCTTGGTGAGGGTCTTCTCCCGTCCGAAGTTGACCAGGATCTGGATGCCGAAGATGTTGCTGAGCCCGATGATGAAGGGCAAGGCGGACAGGATGCGAATCACGGCGGTCCCTTCCGCTGACGGTTGTCCCTGCACCGCTCGCGTGATGTAGGGGGCCCCGAAGAACAGGCCCGCGGACATGGCCAGCGCGACGACCGAGACGAGCCTGGCGATCTTGCCTGCGTAGACCAGTGCCGCCTGACGGGATTGGGACGCCAGACGTCCGATGTGGGGGAAGATCGCCTGAGACAACGGAAGTTGCAGGCCCTGGACCGCCCGGACGATCTTGTCGCCAGCCGCATAGTAAGCCACGAACGTCAGGTCGGTGAAAAGGCCCAGGATGACGGTGTTGCTCGTCGTGTACATCGTCGTGGCCATCTTGGAGACGAACAGGTGCCAGCCGTCGAGAAACTCCCGTCTCAGCACCGCGGCGGGAGGCATGCGAAAGCGAACGCCGAAACTGCTCAACGCGATGACCAGTCCCGCCAGTCCCACGACGACGGCGCCGGAGGACTGGAGCAGGGGGACGTAGAGGTAGTCCTCCTCGTTTCGGACGAGGATGAAGATGCCCGCGATGACGAGCGTCTTCGTCGCGACGTTCAGCGTCGCGATGGGCTTCATCCGTTCCAGTCCCTGGAAGAGCCAGATGGGGAACAGCCACATCCCCAGGACGTGGACGAAGGACAGGTAGTAGACAAGCCAGTCGGCCCGCAGCTTGGGCACGGTCCAGACGACGACCGACAGGATCGCCGCGCTGAGGACCACCAGCAGAAATCGCAGGACCAGCACCGCGGAGAACACCTCGGACACTCGCGCCGGATCGTTGCGACGGATGGAGATCTCCCGCGTGGCCGAGAGGCTGAAACTGTAGTCCGTCAGGAGCAGGAAGTAGACGGTGACGACGCGAGCCAGCTCGACGAGCCCGAACCTGGCGGGTCCCAGGACTCGGAACAGATAGGGCAGCGTGATCAGCGGAGCCATGTAGTTGGCGAACTGAACGATCGACAGGGAGACGAAACTGTCGATGACTCGGCGATTGCGCCCCCAGGTGGTCTTCAGTTCGTTCCGCATCGTATCCCCGGTCGGGGCGACGCCCTTGGCCCGGTCGTCCTCCCTCACTGTGGCGAGCCGTTTCGCCGGCGGCGTGGTTCCGACAGCACTGCTGCGAACAGGGAGACCATCAGAAACAGCACGAACGTCAGGACGCTGTTTCTGGCCGTGCCTTTGGCAACGGGGTACACGACGGGCTTTTCTCCGGCGCGAGTGTTCACCAGGACCAGATTCTCCGTCTTTCGGACATAGGACTTGAGGTGGTCGGCGACCGCAGTGTCTTCGCAGACCAGCAGTTGTTCGCTGAGGAAGGTCAGAAACTGCTGAATCGTGCAGTCGGTCAGCAGATTTTCTTCGATCCGCTTGAGGAGCCGGTTGTTGAGATCCAGGACCTTGAGATAGAAACCATACTTCTCGTTGTCGCCGGCCAGCGTCTCCTGAAGGTCGATGATCCGCGACTGGATCGCCAGGACCTGGTTGGGCAGGGGCAGAAACTCGCTGCTGTTCTTGACGTCGGTGAACTGCAGGACGATGTTGTCCCGAGCGGTCTGCGCCACGGCCCCCTCCACGCCTTTGAGCTTCTGCAGCTTGCCCTGTTCGGCCTTGATGTCCACCGTCAGAGCGAACCGGTTGTCCTCGATCTGGGCCGCGAGGGTCTGATACCGCTGAATGGATTCCTTCAGCTCGTTGCGGGCGTCATAGAGGGGCAGAATGTTCTCGACGTTGTCCGTCATGATCGCCCCGGCCCGGACCACCTGCTGTTCCGAGTCTCCGATGACCTTGACGAACAGGAGACGGGACTGGAACGCGCTGATCGCAGCGGAGGTGGTCGGGTCGGTGGTCTGGAGACGCTTTGGGTACATCGGCGAGACCTCGAACCGAATCAGCTTGTCAAAGGACTGTCGGACCCGCGCCTGGTCCAGCCTCCTGGCGTAGTCCCCCAATCCCTGCTCGCGGAGCCGTCGGATGATCTTGTCGAGGTTCTCCTGGCTGTAGAACCGACGCAACAGCACGCTGTGCTGGCTCTCGGAGAACTGCCGTTCATAGACGAACGTGGCCGTGAACTTGGGGGGCCACAAGAACAACAGCACGGCCACCGCGACCGCCGGCGCCGCCGACAGCGTTGCGATCATGAACCTGCGCATCCACAGCAGGTGCAGGTAACGAAAGATCGCCGGACCCTCCGACGAGACCCCCTGCGGTCCCCCGCGAGGTTCGTCCGGGCTTGCGGCTGTGTATCGCGTGTCAGTCATGGGAAGCGGTCACTATAGCCGCGGGAACCGGTCGTGTCAACGGCATCTATTCCCTGTATCTGAAGGGGGGATTTCGGTGCGAATCCGCGATTCTGCTCAACAGACGGGTCCACCGAGCCGATACTTGGGCGGCGTGTGACCGACGCTCCCGCGATGAGTCCATGGCTCGCGAAGGGCCTATAATCAAAATGTAGAGACTGTAAGTTCCTTTTCAAAAAAGACTTACACGACTTCGAATCCGCAAACGGGGCCTTGACAGGCTTCGAACCGGATGATAAGATAGGTGGTGTACGCAAAAAGGGGTGCGGCGAAAGGACTTCTCTGGCGCCGGCTCGCCCGAGTCTTCCTGGGCCCTGTCCAGGAGGCACGGCTTCTTTCATCGGGCATGGCGCGACACCGCAGGATGCATTCCACAGACTGACCTCCGGCCTGCCGGTGGGCTTTTGCTTTGCGCGGCCCCCCGGCGGACCAAGACAGGAAGGAAGTCGTGACATGACGGGATCAAATAACTGGGTGAGATCGACCATGAAGACGGACGTTCATCGCAGGATCGGGGCGCGGGCGGCGGTTGCCGTTCTGCTGCTGATGACTGTCGGGCAAATCGCGTCCGCCAAGTCCATGTATGTGATCGCCAAGATGCTCGACTTTGACGCATCGATTCCCGTCCATGTCTATGACATCGGTGCCGACGGTCTGCTCACGTACCAGGCCGAGTTCGGCGCTCCGTTCATCGGCGCAGGCATGGTGGGCATCTGCATGGACTCGGACACCGGGTATCTCTTCAGCACCTATGAAGACTCCGGGTTCGTCCTCGTGACCAATGCCGTGACGCTGGAGAAGAGGGCGGTGCTGGCGGTGTCGGCCGCCAAGAATCTGGCGGGCATCGTGTACGACCACCAGAAGAAGCTCCTGTACTGCGCCGAGATGGGCCAGGAAACCCTGCATGTCCTGAACTGGAATTCTCTGACGGGCAAGATCACCCCGGTCGTGGGCTCGCCGTTTGCCCTCAAAGGCGCGATGATCTACGGCATCGCCCTGGACGAATACGCCGACCTGCTGTATGTCGCCAGTCCCAGCCAGGGCATCAGCGTCTACAGCACCTACGACTGGAGCCTGGTCCGAACGGAACTTGCCGGGGCGATCGCGATCAGCATCGCGGTGGACCCCGAACGGGACTATCTCTACTATGGCGGCGGTTTCGCGGACAACTACAGCCTGACCCGGCGTAAGATCTCCGACTGGACCAAGAAGGAAGTCCAGGTCGATCCCGAGGCGGGCGTCATGGGCCTGGGAGTCGATCCGGACAGCGGTCTGGTCTACCTCACCACCGGGCGGGACAACCGCCCCGGCGGCAAGGACCTGATGGTATACAACTCCGAACTCCAACGGCTCCAGGTCGTCGAGGACATCGGCCGGCCCACCGGTCTGGCCATTCCGTTCCGGAACACCAGCTTCAACCCTCTGCACCTGGCCAAGACGGTCAAGAACCCCCTCGGAGGCAAGGCCAACAGCGATGGCCTCTTCTACGTGGTCGTCGGCGACCTCGTGACGTACGCCATTTCCTTCGACGACGGCGGCTTCGACCCGACGGAGATTTCCGTGATCGACACGCTGCCGGCGCAGGTGACGTTCGTCAGCGCGACCGGGCTGGGCGAATCCGCTCGGTACGATTCGACCGCCCACACGGTCACCTGGACGAATCCCCCCCTGACCGTGGGACGGACCACAACGTTGGAGATCGTCTGCCGCGTCAAGACGGACACCCCGCCCGGGCAGATCCTCACCAACCGCGTCAGCATCGACAGCGACAAGACCCCGCCTTCGACCGTCAGCGCCGGCGCGGTCGCGACCGAGCCGATCTACAACCCGTTGAACTTCCGCAAGGTGGTGACGTCGCCTGCTTCTTCGCAGGACGATTCGATCTTGTACGCCCGTCCGGGCGACGAGATCGCCTACCGCATTCTGTTCGACAACAAGGACAACGATCGCACGGTCAGCAACATCGTGATCGTCGACGCTCTGCCGCAGGGAGTCGAATTCGTCCGCGCCACCGGCGACGGCAGCTTCGGCGCCTACAACCCGCAAACCCGCACGTACACCTGGATCTACGCTTCCCTGCCCGGCGGCGGCTCCGAAAGCGTGGATCTGGTGGTTCGCCTGGCCGACGACATCACGCCGGGAACGGTCGTCGCCAACAGGGCCACCATCAAGAGCGACCAGACGCCCGAGGCCAGCACAGGGGCGGACGTCACCGTGGCGTACGAGCCGCTGGAGGTCGTCAAGACCGTGCTGAATCCCGCCGGCGGGCTGGACGATCGCGGCCGCGCGTGCGTCGGGGCCGGGGAGAAGATCACCTACCAGATCACGTTTCGGAATCCCGCTCGGGACGTCGCGGTCAGTCAGATCCTGATCCAGGACGAGTTGCCTCGCGAGATCACGTTCGTCACCGCGGACGGGAACGGGGACATCGGGTTCTACGACTCGGTCACGCACACGTTCACCTGGAGCTACTCGCTGCTGGCGGCCGGCGAACAGGTCAGTCTGAAACTGGAAGGATCCATCGGCGAGGCGATCGAGCCCAACACCGTGTTCGTCAACGCGGTGACCGTCACCAGCAAACAGGCGGCTCCGACTCGCGCCCAGGCCGAAGCGATCGTCTGCGCCGGGTGGATCGACGCCCAGATGTTCCTCAAACCCACGATCCTCTGGCGCAACTCGAGCCAGGCGACGCCGGATCTGATGGTTGTCGTGCATCTGCCCGAAGGGTACGGCATGGAAACGATCCTCGACACGCCGCTGACGCTCACCCCCGGCGACGTGCAATCGACGACGCCGAAGATCTACGGCACCAGCCGGCAGGGCAAGATCCTGTGCTTCTTCGACACCGCGGCCCTCCTGGCGGCCACGCAGGGCTACGGCCCGTTCGACATCCAGGTCGCCGGCCGACTTACCGGCGGACGGTCCTTCGTCTGCCAAGGAAAGGTCTCGATCCTCAGATTCGGCGGCCCGTGATCGCAAACAAGGGGACATTCTACTTTTTCGCCTGCGGAGCACGCCGCGAAAAACGGGAGCGCCGAAAGAGTAGAATGTCCCCTTTTTCCGCGGCGGGCCTCACACGCGGAAGAACCCGCAGATCCGCTTGAACAGGCGCCATTCGTCGTCGATACCCGGCACTGCGCCAGCGCCTGGCGATGCATCGGCGGCATCGCGCAGAAGCGGATGTAGAACGCCCCCTCCGCGCGAGGATCCAGCAGATACCGTTCCAAGGCATACCCCGCCATCTTCTCGCAGGCATCACTCGAGCGCTTCAGTCGCCCAATTCGTTGCGCCGCCGCGTCGACACGGATCGTCTTCATGGTTCTTCTCCCGGTCGCTCAGACGCGAAGCAGTTCCAGAGCGACTCTCCTTCGAAATTCCTCGGCTCGTTGATTGGCCGTGGCGGCCTGGGCCGCCAAGAGCCAGAAGTCCCTGGCGCATCGCACGCACAACCCCTCGCCCTCCTGCAGGACCATGCCGCTCGGCGTCAGCATCGTCGTGCCGCAGGCCGGATAGACGAGGTCCCCGAACGCGTTCAGCGAACTCGCCGACCAGGCGCTCCGCCAGGTCGTCGCGCGACAGGGCCGCCAGCAGGGGTTCGCCGAGGCACGGGCCCGTCTGAGCCACTCCGGCGCGCCGCACCCGTCGATGCCAGCGCCGTCCGCGACGGTCGTAGACTACGCGTCGCCAGCCCGCCCGGCCCGGCGCAACGATGGCGTTGTGGGCGTTTTGCCAATGCGTCGCCACGCGCAGGTTCTCGCGCCGGTTGTTCGCCTTGTCGCAGTCCTTGTGGTCGATCTCCGCGCCCGAGGGCTTTCCCGCCACGAAGTGGTGCAGGTACTGGGTGCGCCCATCGATGCGGACCGCGTAGTAGCCCGGTCCGTCGTGCGGTAGTGCTCGTTCAGCAAATCGAGCATGAGGTTGCGGATCATCTCGTGCTTGCTCTCGGTGCGGGTCTTGAGATACAGCGTGCGGACGCCGGCCTTGATCGCCGCTTCCGTGGTGTTCAGTCGATCCGCGATGGCCTGATGGGTGGGCAGACCTTCGAACAGCAGCGACAGGATCTGCCGCTCGCGCGGCGCCAGTCTGTACTTGCGACCCAACGGTGCCCCTGGTGCGCCGCAACGGAAATCTACCTGATCTGGGCCTGCTGAACGCTGCATGAACAACGCTTCTACGTAGAACTACGTATTTTGTGGCGAGTCCGGCCGCCGGAGGTTCTCCAGTTCAAGCTCCCCTGGAAAAGGACCGATCTCCCACAGTGAGACGACTGGGTCTTTCAGATCTTTAACGGAGACATAAGATGAGCCTGCAAGAGTGGTCCGAAAACGTCGTGCTCTTGGAACTGCCCGGCGAACCTCAGACACGCGAAGAACTCGATCGTGGGGTTCGTCATATTCGCGACCGGGGCAACTGCGATGTCGTGATCGATTTCGGCAACGTGACGATCATGACCTCTGCATCGCTGGCTGTGCTCCTGCGTCTGAAGAAACTCCTGGAGGACTGCGGCCGGCGTCTTTCGCTGTGCTGCGTCGGTCCCGCGACGAGAGGCATCTTCTCGGTCACCGGGTTGGACGGTTTCTTCGAGATCTTCGACGACCGGTTTGACGCCCTGGCCACGGTTCGGAATCTGCCCAATGGCGAGGCCGCCTCAGCGAAAACGACATATTGAGTCTTTTGGCTCATCGGGTTTTCGCATACTTGTGTGGTTTCGGCACGCCCCAAGCGGCGTGCGGAGGAGATTTTCCGCCTTTGACCGAAAACACCCGCGGGGGCCTGGTTGTGGTTCCAGGCCCCCGCGGGGATGTTGCATCAAGTGGCCGGACATCCGATTGGATGGCCGGGCCGGCGATCCGCCAACCCGATTACGGGAGCGGGATGCCGAAGCCGATGTCGTCGATGAAGACCTTGCCTGCGCCGCCTTTGACCGGGGCGGCCTTGTTGCCCACGCCGATCACCAGCGACTTGACCGCGTTGGTCTTCACGCCCGCGGCGGTGAACTCGCTCAGCGGGATCGTCCACTGCCGCCACAGAATGCTGGCGGTGGCTGCCGGGTCCGGATGCTGGACGACCTTGCTCTTGCCGGAGCTGTCGGTGACGGACAGGAACAGCCCTTCGATCGAGTTGCCTGCCAGTTGCGTGAGGCCGATTTCCGCGACCTGCCAGGAGCCGGTCACGTTGCCGGTGATGGCGATGTTGGAGAACTCCGCGCCGGTCACCACCGCTGCGTCATGGCTGCACAGAGCCAGGCCGATCAGGACGGGACCCGTCATCGGGATCGTCTGCGCGGTGCCCAACTGCGTCCAGGTCACGCCGTCGGGGGAGATGAATCCCGAGAAGGCGTTGCCCTTGCGCTCGAGCTTCACCCAGTAGGGAGCCGCGACGACCGCGCCGGTGTTGTCGCTGTTCGTGGAGGCCCCATTGGTTGCGAGACGTCGCTGGAAGCTGGCGCCGTTGCCGCCGCTGCTGCCGCCGGGGGTGATGGGCATGAAGGCGTGCATCGAGCCGGCGTCGATGTTCTGACGGATCATGACGCCGCCTTTGGCCCAGGCGTTGCTGTTGTAGATGCTCTCGACGCGGGCCACGATCGTGGCGTCGCCATTGAGGGTTTTGTAGGCCAGGCGGAAGGCGTCGGAGGTGCCCCAGATGTCGGCGCCGATGCCGTTCATGACGATGTTGCCGTTGGCCAACTGGGCGAAGGCGGGCGCCTGTCCACGGAACCAGACCGACAGGCTGCTGGCCTCTTTGACCGTCCAGTTCTGAGGCGTGTCGAAAGTCCTCGCGGCCTCCGAGACGGAGAACGACGCGGAGTTGTCGTACATCAAGGGCATCGACTGCCGGCCGCCGTGGACGATCGTCCGTTCGGCGAAGGGGGCCTGCATGTAGCCGACGGTCGAGCCGCTCTTGTTGTCGGTGACGCCGTCGATCCAGGACTCATAGATCCGGCTGCCCTCGTCGTCGGTGTAGGCTTCGAAGTCGTCGACGGTCAGGAAGCTGCCGGTGGCGAAGCTCCAGACGTCGCTTTCCCAGGCGCTGGGCGTCTGGGCCTGGTTGACCTCGACCACCTTCCAGAAGTAGGTCTGGTTGAACGCCAGTTGCGGGCTGTAGGAAGCCTCGCTGGTCGTGCCGGCCAGAGCGAGACTGCCGGCCTCGGCGCCCAGGAACACCTGGTGCTGGGCCGCATCGTGTCCGGCCCGCCAGCTCAGGGTCGTATCCGCGGAAACGCCGGTGGCGCCGGAGGCGGGCTTGGGCTCGCGGGCGGACTTGGGAATCCAGAAGAAGCGGACTTCACTCAGGCCGTACTGCGGGATGCCGCCGCCCCAGTTGCTCCGAATCGCCAGTCGCACGTACTGGGCGGGAATCCCGCCCAAATCGACGGTTGTGTCGGCCGGGTGGCCCTCCAGGCCGGCGGCCTGGGCGAACTCGTAGTCGCCCTGGGTCGTCCAGGTCTGGCCGTCAACGGACACCTCGATGGTGACGTTCTTGACGCCGAAGCCCAGCAGCGGCTCAATCAACTGGTTGGAGTTCCAGACGACCAGCTTGTCCAGGCAATAGGTCTTGTCGAACGCGTACTGAATCCAGGGCTGCATGTCGCCCATGGCGCTGAGCCACATGTCCTCGCTGCGCGCGGAGTGCCCGTCGTTGGCATTGAGACCCGAGCCGTCGATCGTCCGGACGGCCTGCATTGTGGCCGCGGCGGTGCTGGAGGCGGTCGCCGTGATGGCGGCTGCGTTCAACGCATAGGAGAACGGTTCGGAGGCAAAACTCCAGATCCGGCCCTTGCGTACGCCGTCCGCGGTCACCCTGTCGACGCGCCAATAGTAGGTCTGGCCCAGTTCCAGCCGATCCGGCTCGAAGTTCGCGGTGCTCAGGCCGCTGCCGACGAGCACGCCCAGCGGATTGGCCACCGTCGCTGCTGCGACATCGGTATACGACGTGCCCAGGTAGACATTGTACGTGGGGGCCGCGGCGCCTTTCCAGGAAAGCTGGGGCTCGCGGACCACATCCACCGCGCCGTCGGCGGGCGTCGGTTCGAGGTAGGCGGTCACCTGGAGGTCGTCATAGTAGATCGACGAGGCGCCGTTGCCGTATAGGTCGATGGCTTCGAGCGTGGTGTGATTGTTGTCGTCCCACACGCCGGAGGCGATCAGCACGCCGTCATAGTATTCTTGGCAGGTGTTGGCGGTCAGATCGATGATGACGCGGATCTGGACCCATTTGTCGTACACGATCGTCTTGCCGCTGTTGGTGCTGCTGTAGTCCGCCGTGATGGTTCCGTTCGCCAGATTGTACTGGGTCTGAACGGACCAGTCGCGGCCGCTGCCGTACTGGTTCATCAGAATGAAGTACTGGATGCCGCTGGTGCCCGAAGGGATGTACTGCATGATCGAGAGTTCCCATTTGCCGCCGTTGGGCGTGAACTCGTGGACGAGGTCGGCGGTCCCGACGATCTCCACGGAGTTCTTGGGGCTGTAAGCGTACTTGCTGGACGTTGGGGCGCCTGCGCCCGCCACGTTGTCCCAGCCCTGCCAGCCGCCCACGCCGTGCAGGGGCGCGCCGGAGGGGTAGGAATCGAAGTTGTCGCTGAACTCCTGAGCCGAGGCCAGCGAGGCTACGCTCGCCAGCATCAGAACTGCTGCCAGAATCCTCAGCTTTTGCATGGTATGTCCTCCTTCAAAAAGAGATTGCGGAAAAGAGTCTTATGGATTGCGGATAGACAGGCAGCACCCAACCCCCGCGATGGATTGTCCCATCGCACGTCCCGACTTTCGCTCTGAACATCACCCATCCACCGACACCTTGGCACGAAACTCGTACGCCCAATGCAGGCCAGCAAATACGCCCGACGCCGGACGGCCGACCCCGTCCGTCCTTCGTTGCGGGACCTTCGTCGGGCAATGACGAAAGTGTGCCTACGAGTTAGTATACCCGCTTGCCGCAATGGAGTTCAAGGAAAAACCGCCCCGCGGGAGCCAAACAGCCACCCTTGGCGTCGTTCTGAGGCGAACGCGAGGCATCGAGATCTTTCTCGAAAGAGAATGCCTCTGATTCCGTTCACGAAAAAAGCAAAGACCCCAGTCCCGAAAGGCCGGGGCTGGGGTCGTTGTCATGCTCTGCGTACTGTGGGCCGCTCAGCGGTCGCCGGCCAGATAACGGAGTTCCGCCTGCGACAACGCGCGATTGTAGATGCGGAAGTCGTCGAGCGAGCCGTGGAGATAGCCGTCGGCGGTGTACTGCGAGCGGCCGAGCCAGTTCTGGGTCGTCGTGCCCAGGTCCTTCGGCAGGACCGCCGTGGCGCCGGACGCGACCGGTTCGCCATCGACGTACAGCGTCAGCGTCCTGGCCTGGCTGTCGATCACGATCGCAGTGTGGTGCCAGCCGACGGTCATCGGGCCGGGGCTGTTGACGATCTGCTCGGCCACCGTGGTCGAGCGGATGCCGAACCGCATGTTGCCGCTGGTCCCCTGGCGCGGGCACAGGAACATGTAGCTCGAGGTGCCCGATCCGAAATCGAAGATCCGCTGCCAGGCGCTGCTGCCGCCGACGAAATTGATATGCGTCGCGACCGTCATGTCGGTCAGCGTGGGCATCAGCGGACCGATGGGCAGGTCCACGTAGGCGTTGGTCCCGTTGAAGATCAAAGCCTGACCGGCGTAGCCGGTCTCGTAGCCCACGACGCCGTTGGTGGCGCCGTGGTAGTTTCTGCCGGAGCTGTCCTGGACGTCGCCGTCCATCTTGTAGTAGGCGACCAGGCCGGTCGTGCCGGGGTCGGCGGGGTTGGCCACTGCAGGGGCGGCCGCGTACAGTCGGATGTCGTCGAAGAACAGCATGCCCTTGGCGCCGGCGCCTTCGACTCCGATCGTCAGACTCCGAACGCTCTTGAGATTGGCGCCGATGGCCGCCAGGGGAATCGACCACTGCTTCCAGAGGTTCATCGCAGTCGCAGGCGCGCCGCTGTTGTAGACCAGCTTCGTGCCGTTGATCTTCACGTACAGGGAGGCCGGCGTGTTGGTCAACTGCCCGCGGAAGTACAGGACGAGGGTCGTGACGCCGTGACGGGTCCAGTCCTGCGCCGAGAAAGTCAGTTCCGCCTCGGAGACGCTCGCGGTCGAGTTGTCGTACGCCAGGGGCATCGACTGCGTCCCGCTGTGGACGATCGCCTTCTCCGCGAAGGGGGCGCTGTCGTAGCCTACCTGCGAGCCGCTGGCGCCGGTGGTCAGACCGTCGACCCAGGCCTCGTAGATGCGCGAGCCTTCCGCGTCGGTATAGCTCTCGAAGTCGTCGACGACAGCGTACTCTTCGGTCGTGAAGCTCCAGACCTTGCCTTCATAGGCGCCTGCTGCACCGACCTCATCGACTCTCCAGAAGTACGTCGTTCCCAGGTTCAGCGAGGCCGGCGTGTAGCCGTGGTCGGCGACCGTCGCGGCCAGGGCCATCGCGTCCTTGTCGGTGCCGAGATAAACCTTGTGCGACTCGGCCAAACGTCCCGGTCTCCAGTCGAGCGAGGCCTCGACGCCGACGTTCTTGGCGCCGTCGGCGGGCTGGGGCTCGAAGGCTTGGACCGGCACATAGAAGAACCGGACCTCCGCCAGGCCGGTCTGGGGGGCGACGCCGCCCCAGTTGGCGTTGATCGTGAGCTTGACGAACTTGGCGTCCACGCCGCCGAAATCGACGGTGGTGTTGGCCTCGTAGCCAGGCGCCCCCGGCGCTTGGGCGAATTCGGGCACGCCATCGAGGACCGTCCAGGTCTGACCGTCGAGGGAGTACTCGATCGTGACGTCCTTGGCGCCGAGACCCAGCATGGGCTCGATCACCTGGTTGGAGTTCCAGACCCACATCTCATGGAATTTGTAGACCTGGTCGAATTCGTACCGGATCCAGGCGGGCTTGGTCGCGTTGCTGGTCCACATCTGCGTGGAGTCGCTGGAGTGCCGGTCGTCGGCGTCGAGGCCCGAGCGGTTGATGGTGTTCTGCGGACCCATGTTGTTGCCCGAACCGGAGGCGGTGGCCGCGATGGGCGTCACCGGATAGCCGTAGGGCTCGACGGTGAAACGCCAGACCTCGCCCTTGAAGATCGTGCTGTCGGGCGCCGCGTTCACCTCGTCGATGCGCCAGAAGTAGGTCCGGCCGTAGTCGAGCAGGCCGTCGGGATCGAACGCGGCGTCGGTCTGGCCTTCGCTGACGAGCACGCCCAGCGGGTCGGTCCGGCCCGCGTTGGCGACGTCGTCGGACGAGGCGCCGAAGTAGACATCGTGCGACGCGGCGAATCCGCCGGCGGTCCAGCCCAGCGTGACGTCGCGAGGCACGTCGACCGCGCCGTCCTTGGGCTGCGGATAGGCCGCGATCTCCGGCGGGGCCATGCCGTTCTCGAAAATGGCCTTGATCTCGTCGGCCGACAGCTCGCGGTTATACATCGCAGGTTCGTCGATGCCGCCGAAGAACTGGTTGCCGCCGTTGGAGCTGGCCTCGCCGGCGATCATGACCGGCAGGTTGTTCGGGTTGATGTCCACCTGGTTGACGGACTGGGCCTGGCCCTCCAGCTTGCCGTTGACGTAGACGCGGATCGTCTTGTTGCCGAAAGTGCCTGCGATGAAGTGCCATTCGTTGTTCATGACCGGGGTCGTCGCGTCGGCCAGCGACGTGGTGTTGTTGACGAAGAACTCCAGGCGGGGCAGACCGACATTCTGCGTCAGGACCAGGTCGAAGCCGGAGGTCTGCCACTGGGATTTGTCGATCACGCGGGCCCAGTTCGGGACGGTCGAGGTCCTGACCCAGGCCAGCAGGCTGACCGCGGAGGTCACGTCGTACTCGGGGATCTCCGGGACCCGGACGTGCTGCCCGTTGGCGGTGAAGTTCAGAGCCATGCCCTTGGCGCCCGCGATCCAAGCAGGACTGCCGACGATCGTGCCGGGGTTGTTGTAGGGGGATGCGTCCCTGACCGTGTTGCCTGCGCCCTCGTCGAACGGCAGGTACAGGACCAGGGATTTGTCGGCGGCCGAAGCCTGAAGAGCCATCAGGCCCAGCGCCACTACCGCAATCCGTCGTGATTTGCTCATGATGTGACCTCCTTCCAGTTCGCTTTGTGTTGGCGTGCCGCAACGAGTGATTTCCGTCGCCATCCGGGTCCATCGTTTACGCCGGACCCGGCCGGCCTCTTTCACGACCCTCGCATGAGTCTTGCGAGCTGCCTTCCTCTCCCCACGATATCCACCTATGATACCCGGCGTGGCATCCCGGTTCAAGAATCCCCTTCCTGAATTCCGCCTCCTGCCAAAATGGCACGAAGAAGTGACACGCTCGACCTGGCCGACGTCCTGACCGAGACGGCAACCACAATCAGATCTTGCGTAACTCCCGCTTTTTCCAATAGTTACACTACGACTCATTCAACCCCACCGGCTGGCACGGGTTTTGCAAGGATTCTGTCTGTGGTATATGTTTCTGTGCGCGATTGGCGGAACGCGAAGTTGAGAAAACGATCGTCGGATGCCAGCGAAGAGCAAGGAAAGGACGTTGAACATGAGCAAAATCATAGGAATAGACCTGGGCACAACCCTGTCCGTCGTCGCCGTGATGGAAGGTTCGGCGCCGAAGGTGTTGATCAACGCATCCGGCGGGCGGCTGACCCCCTCGGTGGTCGGTTTTACAGACAAAGGGGAGATCCTGGTAGGCCAAATCGCCAAGCACCAGCAGGTGACCAACCCCGAGAACACGGTCTTTTCGATCAAACGATTCATGGGCCGACGGCACAGCGAGGTGGCCTCGGAAGAGAAGCTGGTCCCCTACAAAGTGGTCGGCGGCGCGAACGACCTGGTCAAGGTCAACGTTCGCGGCAAGGAATACACGCCGCCGGAGATCTCGGCGATGATCCTGCAGGACCTCAAGAAGACCGCCGAGACCTACCTGGGCGAGAAGGTGGACCGCGCGGTCATCACGGTGCCCGCCTACTTCAACGACGCGCAGCGCCAGGCGACCAAGGACGCCGGGACGATCGCAGGCCTGAAGGTCGAGCGTATCATCAACGAGCCCACCGCGGCGGCCCTGGCCTACGGCCTCGAGAAGAAGAAGAACGAAAAGGTCGCGGTCTTCGACTTCGGCGGCGGCACGTTCGATATCTCGATCCTCGACATCGGCGACAACGTCTTCGAGGTGCTCAGCACCAACGGCGACACCCACCTGGGCGGCGACGATCTCGACGCGGTCCTGATCAACTTCCTGGCCGACGAATTCAAGAAGACCGAAGGCATCGACCTCCGCCAGGACCCGATGGCCCATCAGAGACTCAAGGAGGCCGCGGAGAAGGCCAAGATCGAGCTGAGCTCGCAACTGGAGACCACGGTGAACCTGCCGTTCATCACGGCCGACGCCTCCGGTCCCAAGCACTTGCAGATCTCGATCACGCGGAGCAAGTTCGAGTCGCTGTGCGACCCGGTCTTCGAGCGGCTCAAAGCCCCATGCTACACGGCCCTCAAGGACGCCAAGCTGCGACCCGAGGACGTGGCCGAGGTCCTGATGGTCGGCGGCTCCACGCGAATCCCGAAGGTCGTGCAGATCGCCAAGGCGATCTTCAACAAGGAGCCCAACAAGAGCCTCAACCCCGACGAGGTCGTCGCGCTGGGCGCCGCGATCCAGGGCGCGGTGCTCATGGGCGACGCAGGCGTCAAGGATATCCTGCTGCTGGACGTCACGCCGCTGTCGCTGGGCGTCGAGACCCTCGGCGGCGTCATGACCAAGCTGATCGACCGCAACACGACGATCCCGACCAGCAAGAAGGAAGTCTTCTCGACCGCGGCCGACAGCCAGACGACGGTCGACATCCACGTCCTGCAGGGCGAGCGCGAGTTCGCCCGGGACAACCGCACGCTGGGCCGGTTCCAGCTCGCGGACATCCCGCCGGCCCCGCGAGGCATGCCGCAGATCGAGGTCGCCTTCGATATCGACGCCAACGGCATTCTCCACGTCTCCGCCAAGGACCTGGGCACCGGCAAGCAGCAGTCGATCGAGATCAAATCGAGCTCCGGACTGAGCGAAGAGGAGATCAAGAAGATGACCCGCGATGCGGAAGCGCACGCGGAGGAAGACAAGAAACGCCGGCAGGTCATCGACCTGAAGAACCAGGCCGATCAGATCGTCTACTCCACGGAAAAGACGCTGAAGGAGCACGGCGCCAAGGTCTCCTCCGAGACGCGAGGCAAGATCGAAAGCGCGGTCAACAACCTCAAGGAAGCAGTCAAGGGCGAGGACGCCTCCGCGATCCGCAAGGCGATCGAGAACCTCCAGGAAACCAGCCAGGAGCTGGGCAAGGCCCTGTACGAAGAAGCGGCCAAGAAGCAGGCGGCCACCGGAGCGCAGGCCCAAGCCCAGCCGCAACCCGGCCCAGGCGAAGCCGAAGTCAAACGCAAGGGCGGCGAAGACGTCATCGACGCCGAGTTCGAAGCCAAGTAAAACCGGCGCGCTATATATACTCGCAACACGGGCGACGGCGGGTCTTGCACCCGCCGTCGCCCAAACTTCTTTAGGTACATTCTGATGGTGGGAGAGACCGGATGGGCCTGAACAAACCGATTAGCGACATAACGAAAGCTGACCTCGACGAGCTTATCAGTAACCAACTTCCTGAAAGCACGATTCGCGAATACAAGGAGTCGCTTCCCCTTGATAAGCCGGAAGACAAGAAGGAATTCGTGCGAGACATCAGCGCGTTCGCAAACACTCATGGAGGAGACATCATCTATGGGGTCAGAGAAGACAAAGCGAAGGGAATTCCGAACGAGCTATGTGGCATTCCCCTGTAGAATCCAGATCGGTTGAGGCAGCGTATCGAGAGTCTCATCGGGGATGGAACCAGCCCAAAGATCTACGGCGTACAAATACAGCCTGTTGCTGTGGGAGAAGAGAGATTCGCCGTAGTCATCAGAGTGGCGCGCAGCTTCAATGCTCCACATATGGTGGTTTGCGGTGGAGACGACAGGTTCTATTATCGTACGAGCGCGGGCAGACCCAGACTGGATGTGACCGGCCTGCGCACGTTGTTCGGAATGAGGGACACCGTTGCCGCACGAACTCAGGCATTTCAGGCAGAGCGTCTGAGCAAGATACAGGCGGGAGAGACGCCCGTACCACTGGTCCATGGAACGAAGTACGTACTGCATCTCATACCGTTCGACGCGTTTACCGCCCAATCCCGCTACGATTTGTCATGGTTTGCTGCTCACCCTGTAGAACTGGCAAAAGCTGGCAGATGGATAGCATCCTGCAATCTTGAGCGCAGTCGCTACAACTACGATGGTCTTGTTGCGTATCTCCCACGCTATCAGGAGACTGAGCCGAGGGAGTGGTACACACAGTGTTTTCGCAATGGGATCATTGAAGTGGTGAATATGGAGCATAAACCGAAAGGTCAAGGCGAAGGGCGGGATTCTGTCCCGGTCGAATACGAGGGATGGGTATCGAGTGCCGTGAGAAGGCACCTGGGAATGTTGCGTGATATGGGTATCGCGCCCCCGGTCTTCACGCTGTTGACGTTGCTGGGGGTTAAGGGGTGCAAATTGTCGCGCAGAGATCCGGACTGTCCCGGTATAGAGAAGGATTTGTATGGAGAACCCTTCACAAAAAATGATCTCGTTCTGCCTGAGATAGTAATGGAGGACTTTGAGTGCGATGTGGCGAAGCAAATGGAACCGGCCTTCGAGATCGTCTGGAACGCTGCGGGCCTGCCACGAGCGAAGACCACCCAGGCTGGCTCCTAATCACTGAGAACGAATCCTATCTGCCTCTGATGGCTTGTTCGGCAAGACGTTGCATTACCTTGGCGGGGGTGGTAGAATAGCCGTGACTGGAAAGCGTATTGTTGGTCACAGGTCAGAAGGTGAAGGCAACATGAAGATGGAGATTTTGGTACCCAATCCAATTCTTGAGGCCGCCGAGCGGTTGGCGCAGGAACTTGGCATGTCTTTGAGCGAGTTCTATGTCGCCGCCCTGACCGCCTACATGGCAACCTATCAGAATGGAGACATCACCAAGAAGCTCGATGAGGTCTACGCGAGAGAGAAATCCACACTGGAACCGGGGGTGATCGCGATTCAGATTGCTTCGATAGGTGAAGAAGAGTGGTGATCCAGCGGGGAGAGATCTGGTGGGCGAGTCTTCCTGAACCGGCAGGATCGGAGCCGGGTTACCGCAGGCCTGTGCTTGTGGTTCAATCCGATGACTTCAATCAAAGCCGAATTGCGACCGCGATCGCGCTGGTCATCACCTCCAATCTCAGGTTGGCCCAGGCTCCAGGCAATGTGTTTCTTCCCCAGAAGTTGACCGGGCTCTCGAAGGATTCTGTCGCCAACGTGTCGCAGATCGTAACCGTGGACAAGAGCTTCCTGACGGATAAGATCGGCATCCTTCCCCTGAGCGTGATCGAGCAAATCGACAAGGGACTGCGTTTGGTCCTACACCTGTGATAGCTACGTGGCAACGAGTGACCGGCCGCTGGTCTTCTGACCACTCCCACAGCACAGGAATCCACAACCAAAGCATGCGACAAGGGAGGCGGTGCCTGGAGTAACCTTAGGACTCGTAAAGAAAAAGATTCGGATGTTATGAGGTATTGGGATCAATCGTGTAGTTCCAGTCTGGGCAGACCTCGTGTCGCTGAAGCCGGATTGCTCTCATCTGGGCGTTGGATATCTTG
>Ga0228535_1000409_pt1:0-70000 | contig 124582 bp, 116 predicted proteins | sample SJ1metagenome_FD_168457 | JGI IMG/M metagenome (GOLD analysis project Ga0228535, IMG submission 168457) | Enriched culture of PCE-dechlorinating microbial communities from Ithaca, New York, USA - SJ1 | ecosystem: Engineered > Modeled > Simulated communities (microbial... > Unclassified...
ACGATCAGTCTATAAAAAAGCCTATCTAAATGTACTTTTACTGGGAATACTAATATCCAATGGCAAAAACGAAATCAAAGAAATTTACGCCATGCAAAATTTCACTTAAAACAGACACCCTGTTATATACGAGAACCTGGGCCAGGTAGTCCGGGGAAAACCTACAGAAATAGACTCACACTCCCTGGAAGAGCTTCAAAAATATCCTTACCTCCTTCTTTATAACTTCAAATGGAATGATCAGGAAAAAGCAGAAGAATTATTAACTCGATATGTGGAATCAGGGGGTACATTGGTGATTGATGCTTCAGGTAACCTGGAAGGTTCCTTCTACAACTTGGACAATGCAGAATTCATGAACACCATAATCACCAGGAAAAGTCTGGAGGCCAATCCTAAAATAGAACCAAACACCGTAAATTTCTCTCCCTTCCTGTCCGATGGAGAAACATGGTACGGAGCCCATTACGAACCCACCAACCAGTCCCAGATCCAGCCACTGGTCACTGCCGACGGTAACATCCTCATCGGGGAGCAAAAGATAGGTAAGGGACGCATTATCTGGATTGGTTACAACCTGGTGTGGCATGCCTTCCACCTGGAGAATCCGGAGGAAAAGGTGTTGATCCAGTCGGTTATTGGGGTTTAGAAGTCTCTATTTTTTTATATGTCGGTGATCAAACTCGTTAAAATAAATAAAACTGGTTTAAAATAAATAAAACTGGTTAAAAATAAACTATAGTACCATTATTAGAACGTATGGTACTAAATTTAGAATTAATATTTAATTTTTCATCCACAAAATCATATCTACAGTTCACCGGTAATGAGTTCAACCAGGTACTTACCGTAATCAGTTTTTTTAAGGGTTTCGGCCAGTTCGAGGACAGTGGCAGCATCAATCCATCCATTGTTATAGGCTATCTCTTCCAAACAGGCCACGAAGAATCCCTGTCTTTTTTGAATGGCTTCGATATAGTTACTGGCTTCCAGGAGTCCGTTATGGGTTCCGGTGTCCAGCCAAGCCATCCCCCTTCCTAAAAGTTCCACCTTCAACTGTTTCCTTTTAAGGTATTCTTCGTTAACCGAGGTTATCTCCAGCTCTCCTCGGTCAGAGGGTTCCACTCCCTTGGCAATCTCCACCACACTGTTATCGTAGAAGTAAAGCCCGGGTATGGCGTAGTTGGATTTGGGTTGTTCTGGTTTTTCTTCCAGGGACAGTACATTACCTTCTTCATCGAATTCCACAACACCGAAAGCTGCTGGGTCCCGGACGTAGTAGCCGAATATGATGGCCCCTTCCTCCAGGGAGGCTGCCCTCTGCAGTATCTCACTGAAACGGTGGCCGTGGAAAATGTTATCTCCCAGGACCAGGGCCACGTTATCCTGACCAATGAACTCTTCACCAACGATAAAGGCTTCGGCCAGTCCACGGGGTTCTTCCTGGACAGCGTAAGAGAAGGAAACTCCCAGCTGACGGCCATCACCCAGAAGGTCCCGGTACTGTGGCAAGTCCCGGGGGGTGGAGATGATGAGTATTTCCCTTATACCGGCCAGCATGAGCACGGAAAGGGGATAATATATCATGGGTTTATCGTAAATAGGTAGTAACTGTTTAGAAACTGCTTTAGTAATGGGATAAAGCCGGGTTCCAGATCCTCCGGCAAGAATGATTCCTTTCATGGTTATCAAATCCTGTGTAATTGAATTTTTTTTATGAACTTTAGGGTTATCTTATTCAGTTTCAATTCTCATATAATATTTCCCTTAATTATCATAAATATTTCACTTAAACCCCTCCGGTAGGAGTGGTGGGTTATAAACCGGTAAGTTTTGAGGTATAAAAAGTTAATATTGTGGCCGAAATAATCAAATAAAAGGTTAAAGATAAAACCCTATAGAAAAAATCCCTTTATTAGTCGATTATTACGAGTTATTAACATGAAACATCCAGATTTAAGCCGTGAGGAAATCCAGAGCCGGCTTCAAGAAACAGAAAAAAGGTTATCCCAAACCCATGAGGAATTAAACTATCTTAAATCAATAGTAGAGCACACTGAGGATGCCATTGTAGGTCTGGATCTGGAGGGTACGGTTTTAAGCTGGAACCCAGCTGCCGAGAAGTTATACGGATTTTCTGGTGATGAGGCACTGGGTAGCAGTGTTTTTATGATGATACCGCCCTACAACAGTGATGAAATATCTCTGATTTTAGCCTGGATCAAAAATGGGGAAAGGATCACCCATTACGAGACACTACGCCGCAGGAAAGACGGGTCCCTGGTTAATATTTCCCTCAGTGTTTCCCCCATCAAGGATGCCCGGGGTAGGGTGGTAGGGGCCTCCACCATTTCTCGGGATATTACCACCAGTAAAAAAATGGAACTGAAGCTACAGGAAAGTGAGGAAAAGTTCAGGGAACTGTTTAACAATGCCAATGACTCCATCTTCCTCTACCCCCTTACCAGTGATGGTACCGGTGGCCAATTTCTGGAAGTCAACGACGTGGCCTGCCACAGCCTGGGGTACACCAGGGACGAGCTTCTGAAGATGACTCCCAGAGACATTGAAGTTGAATCTAGGGAAGAACCAACTCTGTGGGACCTTCTCCAGGAGGGGAGTGCCACCTTTGAGGCGGTCAACCTCACCAGTGATGGTCGCCAGATACCAGTGGAGGTGAGTGCCCATATATTCAACCTCCGTGGAGAGAAAATGGTACTCTCCATTTTAAGGGATATAACCCGTCGTAAACAGGCGGAGGAACAGCTCCGCAAGTCTCTGGATGAGAAGGAACTTTTGCTTAAGGAAATACATCACCGGGTTAAAAACAATCTCATGGTTATCAGCAGTCTCCTCAACCTGCAATCCAAGTACATTGAGGATAAGGCCGCCCGGAAGGTTTTCAAAGAGAGTCAGAACCGGGCCCGGTCCATGGCCTTAATTCATTCCATGCTGTACCGTTCCACGGATCTCAAGTGCATAAACTTCGGGGAGTACATCACCAGCCTCACCCAGGAACTCTTCCGGACCTACGTTATCCGGGACAACATCAAACTGAAAATGGATGTGGGTAACGTGCCCCTGGATATCAACACCGCTGTCCCCCTGGGCCTAATCGTCAATGAACTGGTATCTAACAGCCTCAAACATGCCTTTCCCCACGGTGAAGATGGTGAGATATCAGTTAAATTCCATAAAGCCAATGACCACTACGTATTCCAGGTGGCGGATACGGGGGTGGGATTCCCTGAAGGCCTGGACTTTCGAAAAACCAATTCCCTGGGCATGCGCCTGGTGGATACCCTTACTGACCAGGTGGATGGTGAGATGGAACTGGACACCAACCATGGTACCACCTTCACTTTGACCTTTGCTGAAGAGGATTATGGATCCCCTTTGAAAGGTGATGAAAAATAGGTTATATTTGTTTTTTAAGGGTTTTTCCAATTTTATTTAGTTTTTGCAGCGTATTTTCAGTGGTTAAACTTTCTTTTTTCCACCTGTCTTGACACCAGGTAAACTATCAGGGCTATAAACAGGGCCATGATGGTTATGTAGTAATCATCGTTGGGGACCAGGTTCAGGGTGAATCCAGTCCAGCTTAATGGATAGAAGAGGGCCATACCATATCCCACCTGTATCAGGAGCAGGTCCAGGAGGTAGTGGGTTACTATTCCCATGGATAAAAACAGGAAGGCGCTTTTTTTCTCCCGGAAGAGGAGGGCAGCGATTCCTGCCAGTAAAAATGTACCTACCGGGAGGTGGAACACGTAAATATAATCCCACATATCGTATCCCACTAGTTCAGTTAGTATGGATATCTTAATGGCGTCAGGGAAGATGGATCCCACCATGACCAGAACGGTGTTGGCCGGGTTAAACTGAGGGTATCGGAAGCTTAGTATGCGGCACACGCTCCAGGCCACTGCCAGGTGAACTACCCAGTCTGGCACACTTAGCGCCTCCTGAACTCGAAATTTTTCCAGTCAAAGGACCAGTAACGGTAAAATATGAAAATCAGAAGGATCACCGCCAGGAAGGAACGGAGCAACAGGAAGAGGTACTTCCAGTATTCATTGACTTCCACCCGTTCCACCTGGATGATGGTATTGTTAGGTCCCAAGACCCCCACCACTGACACTTGGTCCTCCAGGTTCACCGGGGTGGAGCTGTTAATGCTCAGGTTAATGTTTTGACCGTGGTAGTTCTCCAGGATCTGGAACTGGCTGGAACCGATGTGGGTAACTGTTCCACCGACATTTACCACTTCTCCTTCAGGGTAATCTGAGATTAGGGCTCCGTAAGATGGGTATTTCTGATGGTACTCGTATTCTGTGGCGTAGTTACTGCATAATATTGCCAGGGCAGCCACCAGGATAAGCCCGGTTACCATCCTTTTGAGTGGTGTGTTCAGTTTCACTTACCTTCCCCTTGGAGAAAATTATAGTCCTGCACTTTAACATTGTACTTTCCATTGACAAAAGGATTTCATTTCCATTAATGGAATGTTTTCATTCAATTTTTACATTAAAGGAATGTTTTCATTTAATTATAAAAATAAGTTCGTTAATTATAGAAATACCTTTTCATTTTTATATCTAGATTCAATATAAGGGAATAATGGCCAGAACAGTTTTGTTATATCAATACACCAAAATATTCTATTTAGTATTTAATTCAAAAAAATCGTGTTTATTGTCCCATAATTATTGAATTTAATCATGATTTGAATCATTTAATTAAAGGATGAAATACTTAATGAAATTTTATTTTAATTGGATTAGATTCTCTTTATGTACTTCTGCTCCTGGAATATGATGTGGAAACAGGTTCCATTGTTTCTGATTATTTTAATGGTACCATCCAGTTGCAATACCAGTGTTTTAACCAGCTGCAGACCCAGGGTGTTGGTATGTTCTATATCGAGATCTTCCGGTAACCCCACTCCGTCATCCCGAACTTCCAGGAGGTAATAATTCCCACCACCTATTCCATTCACTTCATTTACTTCATCCAATTCATCCATATCCACTTTACGGACGGATATAACTACTTCACCCTCATTCTGGTCTTTAAATGCGTACTTCAAACAGTTGGATACCAGTTCATTGATAATCAATCCCAGGGGAATGGCGGTGTCAATGTTAAAGTAAATATCTCCCACATCCAGGTTGAGCCTTATACCCGGCTTGGTACGGTAACTATGGAACAGGTTCATGGTTAGGCTTTCTATGTAGTCTCCCACGTTTATTTTGGCCAGATCAGCAGTCTGGTAAAGTTTTTCGTGAACCAGAGCCATGCTCTTCACCCGTCCCTGGCTCTCCTGGAGTATGTTATCAGCCTCCTCATCATCCACGTAGCTACGCTGGAGATTCAGGAGGCTACTAATGATCTGCATGTTGTTCTTCACCCGGTGGTGAATCTCCCTTAAAAGAAGTTCTTTATCTTTTAAAGATTTTTTAATAACATTTTCCGCCTTCTTACGTTCGGTTATGTCCAGCATGGAAACCACACTGTCGGTGGTACCAGGAATCAGTGAAGTGAAAAGCAGTACCTCTCTTTCTTCACCTTCCTTGTTCAGCAGACGAAACTCATATTCGGAGGGAGCTTCTTTCCCGGGCACCCGGCGCATCTGTTGATAGGTTTTCATCTTTTCCCGGTCATCAGGGTGAACGAAATTAGTCCAGCTTAATTGGTGTTCAATTTCATCCACACTGTACCCACTCATGGATTCGCAGCGTTTGTTGGCCATGATTATGGTGGTGTTCTGGTCTATGATGATGGTGGCTGTACCGGTATTCTCAAATATGGTTCTGTAAAATGTTTCAGACTTTTTAAGAGCATTTTCTGCTTCTTTACGCAGTGTTTCATCGATAACTGTGCATATAGCTCCGTTAAACTTTCCCTCTTTAAGCTGGGGTATGATCCAGCCACTCTGGTATGATTGCCGGCCACTGGGGCTGGTGGCTTTAATGGAGTCATAGTGCACTGGCTTCAGGGTTTCTTTTGCTTTCCGGTAGTACTCCTTGAGTCCATCAGTGGTATTATCAGGCAGATCCTCCAGTATGTGCAGGCCTTCCATCTGTTGGCTGGTAACACCACTTATTTCTTCCATTCCCCGGTTCATGAAGTACAGACGGTCGTGTTTATCCGTAACCCATATTCCTTCGTTAATACCCTCCACCAAGTTTTCGTAGAATTTTTTAAGATTAAGACGCCGAATATTGGACTCTTGTCTTTGACGGTCCATTTTATTGAGTATGTCAGAGTTCCAGATAATTACCGTGGTTAAAAATGCCAGGGCCAATATAACGCCTAAGATATTCCCAAAGTAAGTACTGTATATGTTTAACCTTTCTCCACTGACGATTAACAGGTCCATCAGGAAAACAGCCATCAGGGCAGCAGGTAGTAGGCGTCGTGCCATGTATCCACCGGAATTCTGGGCAGTAATCCTCCCAATATAGGAATGGTCCGGGCAGAGGCACAGTATACTCACCGAAAGCAGTATGTGTATTAAGGAAGTCATAAAAGCCATCTGGGCCAGGATGTCCAGGAAATAATCAGAGCTGCTACCGTATAGATAGGAAGACAATCCAAAAAGAGCTATAAATCCACAAAAAAATGCGATAGTCTGCACGTAACGGATTTTAAATTTATAACTGGCCATGAGAAGGGCAACACCTAGCAGGATAAAGTTCAAAGTGCTGGCCAGCCTGCTTTTTGTTAAAATACTGTTATTTGGCAGTATACTGCTGAACAGGTAGTTCATGCCCAGGTTCGTCCCGGTGATATATTCGAGGATGGTTAAAGTTCCCCAAACGACTATGATAATTCCTAATATTCGTGGAATCAGTACCTGTTTTCCTTTTAATTTAAGGTTCAAAAGATAAACACAGGAACCAGCCAGTATGAATAGGAGTGCCGTGTTGAGCTTTATTCCAATGATTCCTTCGTATTCTCCTCGGAGTAGGGGTACATTGAAAAACCATCCCAGGGCTCCCATAGCTCCCAGAATAATTACCATTATGGCTAAAATTTTAGAATAAGATTTAAATTGCTGTAATCGATTTAAATAGATGGAAAGCTGTTTTTCATCCTCTTCTCGAGGTAGGTGTTCTAGTTTAAAGGGTTCAAAATCGTCCCTTGTATCCTGATCCATGGGAAACATTCCATTAGTTTGGAATTTAAATCAACAATGACTGGTCTTTAAAGAGTTTAGTTTTAGTATGTTCCAAGTTCAGTTTTAGTATGTTCCAGGGAACAAACCCCTCTAAAACCCTGTAGCACAAATTTAACCACTCATGGGGGTTGTACTCATTAAAAGCATCTACTTTTTTATTATATGATTAATAGGTAATAAATAGGTTGGTTAAAAGTGAGAAGGAATATTAAATAACCTTTTCACACTCTTATAACACATAATCAATGATAACGCACTTCTTTCCAGGATCAGGAACTGTAATGAGGGTATTATTGAATTTCATTAATGATAAAAACTTTTATAAAGTTGGGGGCCTAAATAAAATATGAGGTGTCAATAATGCAAAAAACCTTAGAAAACCTTACAAAAGCATTTATTGGTGAAAGTCAGGCTAGAAACAGGTACACTTTCTATGCTAAACAGGCTAAAAAGGATGGGTACCCTGAACTCGAGAAAATATTCCTGGAAACTGCGGATAACGAACGTGAACACGCAAAATGGTTATTCAGGATGATCCAGAACCTGAAAAAAGACGCATCACTGGATGATGATGCCATTGTAGTGGAAGCGGAAGCCCCCCTCACCCTGGGAGATACCGTGGAAAACTTAAAGGCAGCCATTGCTGGTGAACACTACGAAAACAGTGAAATGTACCCCGAATTTGCTAAAGTAGCTAAGGAAGAAGGACTGGATGACGTTGCCCAGCGTTTGAATTCCATAGGCCGCGCAGAGATCCACCACGAAGAAAGGTACATTCAGGTCTTACAAGAAATTGAAGCCGGAACCTTCTTTAAAAAAGATGAAGAAGTCACCTGGACCTGTATTAAATGCGGATATTCAGTCACTGCAAAACAACCACCAGAAAAATGTCCCTCCTGTGACCACCCCACAGAATACTTCATGATACGCTGCGAAAAATACTAAAACAAGGAAAATCTAGGGTTCCAACATAAATACCCTATCTCCACGTTTTTTTTTTGGAGAGGGTATTGTTTCCTATTTTTTTGGAGGATACTACTTATTATTTTTACACTTAAAAAGAGAAACAGGGTTATAACTAAAGGATAAAAGGTATAACTATAGGATAAAAGGCATAACTAAAGGATAAAAAATTCATAGGTTTCAAACAGACACTTAATTTACATTAAAAGAAAGCAATTTACATTTTGGAAAATTTACATTATATTGGTTTAAAAAATAATTGAGGGTTCAAATGACGGAAAAAGGACAGATATATCGCTGTGATATTTGTGGAAATATTGTGGATGTGCGGTGTGCCGGCCAGGGTAAGCTGGTTTGCTGTGAAGTACCCATGGAACTCTTGAAAGAAAGGCAGGATGATGAGGGGGCCCTGAAACACCGGCCACTTATGGAAAAAACAGCCCAGGGAGTGAGGGTTAAAGTGGGAGAAGTAGCCCATCCCATGGAGGAAAATCACCACATTGAGTGGGTGGAGCTAGCCACGGGTGACCAGGTTTTCGTCCAGCTTCTAAAACCCGGAGACCAGCCAGAAGCAGAATTTCCAGTTGATCCAGATACAGTAACCCAGATACGAAGCTACTGCAATATTCACGGGTTATGGAAGTCTTGATCTCGGGAAAATCTAAAGGGGCATCATCATTTTTTTTATTGATTTAATCTCCTTTTTTTTGAAAATTTTTCTTATGAAGCACATTTTTCATAGAAAACAGTATTTTATTAAAGAAAATATTTTTTTGCATAATTTTTAAGTCTCAACTGCTGGTTTATGATATTTAGTTTAAAACTATTTAAGGAATCAAATACTATTGAAATTTATATTCAAACTAGATAATGGGGATATCTCCACTTTTAATAGGCAAATATTTCAAGTAATTCCACACATATTAGATTTATCATTAAATTTACAGGATTTTAGAAATAATTGGTGGATTGGAAATAAATTCAAACTGTGCAGGTGTGTTATGCGTAAAGTAATCATTATATTCGCCCTGGTATTGGTGACTGTTTCTCTATCCGGGTGTTTAGGCACTCAAGTCTCCCAGATAGATCAGTTAACCGACACCATCAACGACCATATATCCGCCGGTGACAACTATTTCAACCAGGCTGCCACCAGTACCAACAAGTACCAGTACGAAGCTGCCCAGTCACAGGCTGACAACGCCTCATCCCAGTTTAGTGATGCCAGAACATCCACCCAGGAGGCATTGATATACGCTAAGAATCTCCAGGACCAGGTTTACGTTACTTACCTGCAGATCACCCTCCAGGAACTGGATGCCAAAATCAACGCCACCAACCAGCTGAAGGTTGCTATCCCCCTGTTTGCCCGCAATGACACCAAAACCGCCAACACCCATGTGGACAATGCCAACCAGTTCATGGACGCTTCCCAGTCGTACCAGAAACAGAGGGAAGAGATAGTACAGCAGAACCCCGCCAAATTTAAATGATTCACAAATCTTTTCTTTTTACTGAAATAGATTGTTGAATTAAGTTTATTCGTATCTGGGAGTGAATAAATTCATAAATCAAATTTAAAGTCATATGTTGAATTGAATAAGACTATAATTATTCATTAAACTTCAAATGAACTAAATTAAACTATAACTACATTAATTAAACTTTAAACAAATGAATTACAACTAAAAATAAAATTAATTAAACTATAATCAAATTAAACCAACTAAATTTCCTATAAAATCTTAAAATAAGTTTTCACGAAAACCAAGTTACCATAACTATTTTTTTGAGGATACAATCATGAAAAAAACATGCTCAGAATGTAAAGGGAAGGGACGCCGGGTGGTGAGCTACAAGATATGCGAAGCTTGCCACGGAACTGGAGTCTCCGACGAAGTAGATATTAAAGGCCACCTAAAAGGCCTTTCCGGGGGAGCTCGAGAACGATTCCAACTGGACCAGGAACAGGAAGTCCCCTGCAGTGTATGCAGTGGGAAAGGAGAAGTAGAAGTCACCGAGGAATGCCCGGAATGTCAGGGAAAAGGAGAAATCAACCTGTGCACCAAATGTGGTAAACCCATTGAAAAGGGAGACTACTGCAACGACTGCCAGGACAAACCCCGGGTGTACATACTGCACCCTGCCTCAGAACTACAGGACCTGGAGTTAGGAGAACACTACAAGGGAAAGATCACCCGGGTAGAAGACTACGGTGTTTTTGTAAGTCTCTCCAAGAAACTTTACGGCCTCCTGCGTATGAGGAGCCCACCCTACAGTGTGGGTGAAGAGTTATTTGTCCAGATCATGGAGATCAAACACCACCGGGGAGAAGTGGACCTGGCACCCGCTTCCATCAAAGGAGCTTACGAACTGGTGAAACTCAAAAAGGAAATGCCCCGTACCAGAATAACCGACATCACCCCTAAAATGAAGGGCAGGAATGTGTGCCTGGTAGGAGAAGTGGTGCAGATCCAGCAGACCAGTGGACCCACCATCTTCACCATCTCCGATGAGACGGGTATCACCTGGGCGGCAGCCTTTGACGAACCCGGAGTACGGGTCTACCCGAACATCAACATCGACAACATGGTGGAAGTACTGGGGGAAGTATCCCTCCACGGAGGCAAGATCCAGATAGAATCCGAGAGCATCGAGCGTCTCCATGGATCAGACGCTACTGAAGCCAGGCAACGTATCGACGAAGCCCTGGATAAGCGGGCAGAACCAGAAAACACCGAGCTCATACAGGACGCACCCATAATCCAGAAATTACAGCCAAGGTTAGTTGCTGCGGCTAAAACCATCCGCCGAGCCATCATGGACGGGCGTAGCATACTGGTACGCCACCACGCCGATGCTGATGGTATCTGTGCGGGTGTGGCCGTGGAAAAGGCAGTCATACCACTCCTGCAGGAGATCAACCCGGCCAACGATGCAGAATGGCATTATTTCCGCCGCTCACCCAGTAAAGCACCCTTCTACGAGATCGAAGATGTGGTGAAGGACTTGAGCTTTGCCCTGGAAGACCTGGAACGTCACGGGCAGAAACTACCTTTACTGGTCCTTATGGACAACGGTTCCACCGAAGAAGACATCCTGGCCCTGTTGAAGGTTAAGATCTACGACATTGAAGTGGTGGTAGTGGACCACCACTACCCTGGAGAAGTCACCGATGGCCGGGTGGCCGTCGATGACTATGTTGATGTCCACGTGAACCCCTACCTGGAAGGAGGGGACAGCCAGGTCACTGCCGGGGCCCTGGCCGTGGAACTGGCCCAGATGATCAACCCCGAGGTAAAGGACAGACTCCTCCACCTGCCGGGTATAGCAGCCGTGGGAGACCACGCCCGCTCACCAGAAGCACAGTGGTACATTGATCTGGCCAAGGAAAAAGGCTACGATCTGGAAGACCTGGACAGGATCGCCACGGCCATTGACTTTGAAGCATTTTTCCTGCGCTTCATGAATGGTCGGGGAATCATGGACACCATACTGGGACTGGGTAACCGTGAAAAACACACCAAACTGGTGGATGCACTCTACAAAGAGTCACAAAGACGTGTGGAATGGCAGCTGGCCGCAGCCCTCCCCAACCTCAAGACCCAGAAGTTCCCCAACGGGATCATATTCAGTGTTCTGGATGTGGAGAAGTTCGCCCATAAATTCACCTTCCCTGCTCCCGGTAAGACCTGTGGCTTTGTCCACGACAGCATGGTCCAGAAGCACGGGGAAGAAACACCCATCATCACCCTGGCCTACGGGCCAGACTTTGGGGTTATACGGGCCACCGATGCCGTGAATGAGATATTCGGTTTCAACCTCAACACCATAATCCAGGAACTCCTGGTGGAAATACCCGAAGCAGGTATTGATGGTGGAGGCCACGAATGTGCCGGTAGCCTGAAATTCGTGGAAGGACTATCCAAAAAAGTACTGCAAGCCTTTGCCGGTAAGGTTGCCGGGCTAAAGGCGTGAAACTGGGGATTCTTTTTTTTCATCCCCTCTATTTTTTATTATTTTACCATGGGAATGAATATTTTGGGGTTTCCAGTTTTTACATATCCTAATTTCCGAGGTTACCCAATTTATACAGGTTCCTCCTGTTTTAATATCAAGTTTTCACATTTGGGTTTAGATACAAATTACGATTTTTAAAAAACCAGATTTTTCAATTTACTTCACCAGCAGTATGGTGATGAATGCCACCAGTATCCACTCACCATCCACCAGGATATCCATTTCCAGACGGTTTTCCTGGCGAGAAAAGTAAAATATGTAGAGGTAACCGTAGATCGTGCAAAAAATCAGGGGTATGATGAACACTGGAAGGAGTTTAAAGGCCATGGCCAGTTGAATAACCAGGATCAGGGTGGTGTTGAGAATTAGAAGTAATTGAATGGTACGTGACTTGCCCATAACCACGGGTATGGTTATGGTTTTGCTTTGTTTGTCCCCCTTGCGATCCAGGAGATCGAAAAGCACGGTGTTAATGAAACTTTTAATGAAAAAGAAGTAAAAAGCCAGCCCCATAAGGATGAAATCCACCCGGTGGCCTATTACTGGCAGGAAGGTGTTACCTACAGTCCAGCTTAAAGCAACAGTGAAGCTCTTCACGCCACATATATCCTTCAAGCGCGGTATCCGTGGGTGGAACTTTATGCTGTATACTAAACCGGCTATCAACGGGAAAATGAGCACCAGTAACACTTTCCAGCTGTGGAGAATTCCAATGATCAGGGATAGGATAAGGGCGGAAAATGTGGTGTACTTAAACAGCTTCAGGTGACTGGAGATGATTTTTGATCTCTCAGGGGTATTTAACTGGTCTTCTTTAGTGTCAGTTATCTTGTTTAACCCGTAAACCGCGTAGATCACCAGAAAAGTAGCCATTAAAAGTGGGTAAGATAGGGGTGCTCCGTACAAAGAAAAGGAAAAAAAGGTTTTTAAACAACCGCTGAGGGCTATGAACACTGAACTGGAAGTTAATATAACTAATATTTTAATGATGGATCTATAGGGTGAATGGTTTAGCCTGGTTCTTATGGTATTCAAATAGCTGGTTACCCCAGGTAACTGCGTCATAATCATCACTTATCAGGTCTTTATTATTATCATAATCCCCCTGTTCCAGGAATAAACCTAATGATAAGTATTTGTCAGTAACGGTAAACGCAATTTTAACTTCAGGAATAACCCAAAATTTGACCATTTCCTGGGATATGAAACTCTTCAGATATTCCATTTCCTCACTGCTTATACCTTCCATGGTCTGGTTAACAATGTCCTGGGTTAATATTAATTCAACCTTGGTACCTCTTTCAATCACCTTCTGGTACATGTCAATGTAATTGAAACGGAAAATGGGTGAAATTCCTTTAATGTACTCTGATTCAGTTAATATTTTTTCATAGGTATCCTGGGGTTTGAATATTTCCCCGGACTCTGCTTCGATAAGTGTGGAGTTATGCAGATCCCCAATTCTCCTTAAAAGTTCAGGAGGAATACTGCTCAGATCATGGTTAATCCACAGCCTCTTAAATTTACTGATGGCTGCGTTGGTTTTAATGTCTTCCACGAGATTAATACTTATTATTTTACCAAAGGAAGTTAAAGAATATTTTTCTTCGTTTTTAGTGGTTATTTTCTTTTTTTCAAGGTTACTCAGGTTGTGTGAAAGGGTGGAACTGCTCTGTCCGGTTTCTGACCTTAGTTCAGTCATGGTTTTGGAACCTTCGCCCAGGCAGACTAAAATCTGCACCCTTACTGATGAACCAGCAATATATCTCATCTGATCCTTCGTTTTGGAGTAAACATCAAGGTAATCAATGCTAATATTAAATTCCCCCATGTAATATTTCTTACAATTATAAATCTAATCATAAGTAGTTAACATTAGGTATTTTATATGACCTTAATATTTGTTAGGGTTCAGGATGTAATGGTGACTCCTACTTGCATCATCAATAGTTAAACTGTATTACTTGTGATAGATTAAGATTTTACAAGTTAAATAAACATTTTTTAGGTGTATATGGGTAGTTAAATAGGTTTGGAGGCATATACAGGGTAAATGGGAGTCGATCTTTAAAAGGAAAAAAATGGGAAAAAGAAGGTTTTAAGTGTATCCGTCTCCACCACAGGCTGGGCAGGATATTTTACCGTCTCCTCCACATTTGGTGCAGGTTTTCTTTTCTCCTCCAGTTCCTCCACAGGCCGGACAGGTTTCGGTATGGCAGGCCAGAACCTTCACCATTTGTACAAAGTTGGGGTTGGTGTTACCATTACCATCAATGTATACCTCACCATCACCGCCGCAGGTGGGGCAGGATCCTTTTAACCCACCACTACCTCCACAGCTGGTGCAGGTGAGAACTCCATCTCCTCCACATTTGGTGCAGGTGACTTTCTGGGCCTGAACCGTCTTTTTGGTTGTGTCCTGAGTCTGTTCTTCACTACCTCCAGAAGCATTCCCCACTGCCGGGGTGCTTGCTGGAGATTTATCCTGTGCTACAGGTTCATTTACGGGCAATAAAAAATTACAAGCGGTGGCACCACCAATGGCCACAATCATAACTAAAATTCCCACTAAATACTTAGTTTCCATAGATTCCTCTCCTTACTTACCAATTCAATTTACTTGCAGGGCTTAACACTACAACCTTAGCTTATTTGCGTAGATCTTTGCAAACTTAAGTTACTTGCATAACCTTAGCATGCAAACTTAAGTTACTTGCATAACCTTAGCATGCAAACTTAAGTTACTTGCATAACCTTAGCATGCAAACTTAAGTTACTTGCATAACCTAACATTACAAACTCAATTTACCTTACCTAACTTAACACAAATATGATTCAACAATATTATTTTATATTATGTACTAACTTAACGCACAATAAATAATTTTGGTTGTACGATTATCAAAAACTACAGACCACTAAAAATAGTCAGATAAGTGAGCAACGATAACCCTACAATATTTGGTAAAATTTGGCATTTACTCGGTGTTAAGGTGGATTAAGGAGTAACTCTTTTAGGAATATTGACTCTTTTTAGAACGATAATTCTTTTTAAGAAGATTAAAAACAGGTTTAGGGAGATTTTAGTGGGGTTAGAAAATTAGAAATGGAATATGATGTCAAAAAGTGGATTCAAACCATTATAAATCTATCAGGTTATAACATGATAAGGAATTATATCCACCAGACATCACCCTAAAAATAGTTATTGTAGGGTAAATTATCGTGGGTTATTAAAATCTAAAAACCTAAACCTTTATCTTTGCGTTTGGCATAATCTTCTTTTAAACCTTTTTTAAGGTATTTAACTATTAATTTTTTAGCAGAGATTTCCTGCTCAATGGCTTCTATATACAATTGTTTTTTGACAACTTTCGGTATTTCGACATTGAGTTGTATTTCGCCTTTCTTAGGGTTTGCCATTTATGATTTCTCCATGGTTTTGGTCATATAATTCTAATATGAATCATTACATATAAAAGTTTTAATCTTTAGATGTTTTCATATAGTTTTTTAAGGAACAGAAAGTTTTTAATGCGTATGAACATGATAAATTTACAATATTTTGTTAAACTATAAAAAAGTAAAAAATCACTATCAAATTAGTATCAGATGCAAGTAATAACTCAGTTTATTTATTGTAGGGTGTTTTATTCGTCTTTAAGATCATAATTTTTTATGGTCTGGTAATAGTCACAGATATCCTGTAAGGGACATTCTTCGTGCCGGGGGGATTGGGGGCGGCAGATGGTCTGTCCAAACTGCACCATGAGGTCATTTAATTCAATCCAGTACTCCTTGGGGACTATTTTTTCCAGTTCTACCTCAGTTTCTTCCGGCGTTTTGGTTTTAACCAGACCCAGACGGTTGCTTATACGGTGTACATGGACATCCACGGGTATGGCTGGCTTTTGGAAACCATAGACCAGGACACAGTTGGCAGTCTTGCGCCCTACACCGGGTAGTTTCAGCAGATTTTTAATATCATCCGGGACCTGGCCCTTAAATTCGTCCAGAAGCTTCTTTGAAACTTCCACAATACGATGAGCCTTAACCCGGTAGAAACCAGCTGGGCGTATCAGTGGTTCCAGTCGGGCGGGGTCAGCACCGGCGATCTCGGTCATGGTGTGGTACTGGGAGAAAAGCTGGGCAGAGGCCCGGTCAGTGTTTTCATCCCGTGTTCTCTGGGAGAGTATGGTCCTGATGAGAACCCGGTAGGGATCCCCACCTTCAAATACCCTCAAATCGTATTTCTGCATTAAATTTTCCATAACCAGATCAATACGCTGGCCAAGATCCATGTTCAAAACCGTCCCTTCCTTTTTAGGATTTATAATCTTATTGTGGTAAATCTAACTATATTTATCCCCTAAAATAATTTATCTCCCCTAGAAATAATTTAAAGAAATAAAATATGAGAAAAATGAAGGTTTATAGGGGTATCAAATAATTACTGGAGAATTTCCAGGAGGGTTTCTACTCCTTCCATAACTCCGTCTCCATCCTGGGCAATGGTGGGGATTACTGGTGCATCCGAATCAGTATCCAGGTTATCTGAATTAAGGTCTTGTTTATTGGCGAAGATTACGTAGGGAATATTGAACTGGTCCAGTCGCCCCAGGATTTCCTGGTCAGTGGAGGTTATTCCCTTGCTGTTGTCCACAACCAGTATGGCTCCATCCAGGCCTTCGGAGACTATCCTCCGCATGAAGCGGAAGCGGTCCTGGCCTGGGGTTCCGAAGAAGTGCACTTTTTTTCCGTTGATCATGGTGTTACCATAGTCCAGGGCAGTGGTGGTTCCGTTGTATTCAACTTTGGCCCTGTTGTGACAGATCTGTTCTAAGGTAGTGGTTTTTCCTGAGTTATAGGCGCCCAGAACCACTATTTTGGTTTCCTTGTTGTGTCTCATTTTAGCCACCTGTAAAAAATATTCCCAATCCCTTCACTCAATATACAAGTTTCTCCTTAATCAGTGCATAATACCTATCCCGTACAAGTATTAATCAATGAATTTATTTAGTTACTATCCTTTTATTAAACTATCCCTTTATTCCGGGGCCAATTCACAATGGAAATAATAAAAATAGTTTAGATGATTTTGATGGGACATCCCAAATCTTCCATCACCTGGGGGAAGTTAGGGAATGAAACCTGGTAGGCCTCGGCCCCATTAATACGCACTTCACCGGTAAGGAGTCCCACCAGTGTCAGGGACATAACCAGGCGGTGATCAGTGTGGCTTTCCACCACACCACCGTGTGCTCCTCCGGTGATGGTGAGACTGTCCCTTTCTTCAGTCACATCCACTCCAAGTTTACCTAATTCCAGGGCCATGGTATGCACCCGGTCAGTTTCCTTGTAGCGGGCGTGTTCCACCCCAACAATGTGGGATGTTCCCTGGGCCACTGCTGCCAGGGCCGCCACTGTGGGCAGGAGGTCGGGAGAGTTTTCCAAGTTAACATCAATACTGGTGAGAGGGGAGGTGATCTTTCCGGTGGTTTTGCTTTCCGGGGAATCTCCCTTAACTGTAACCTGGTCTTCCCGGGCCTTGATACTGGCCCCCATTTTCTCCAGGATGTCCAGTATAAGTTTATCTCCCTGCTGGGAATCTTTGAATAAATTAAGAACAGTAACTTCCCCACCTAATATGGCGGCAGCACTCATCAGGTACGATGCTGAGGAGTAATCCCCTTCAATGGTGTAATCCCGGGCCTGGTAGGTTTGCTGGTCCAAGTGGAATTTGTTTCCAGGTTCCTGACGGCACTGGACACCGAATTTATCCATGATGTCCAGGGTCATCTCCACGTAGGGCCGGCTCTTGAACGCCCCTACCACCTGGAGATCCACCGGGTTCTGGGCATAGGGTGCAGAGAGTAAAATGGAGGAGATGTACTGGGAGCTCACACTACCTTTGATGTCACTTTTACCTCCACTAAACCCACTTTTAACCACTACAGGGGGGAGGCCGTTACTTCGGGTGGAATAGGCAGCCACACCCAGTTTCTGGAGAGAATCCAGGAGGTCCTGCATGGGCCTGGTTCGCAGGGAATTATCACCAGTGAGCACGCTGCATCCTGGTGCCAGGCTGGTCATGGTGGTTAAAAAGCGAAGAGTGGTGCCACTGTTTTCCAGGTTCAGAACATTTTCAGGGGTTTTTAACTCTCCGGCAGTACCCTGGACAGTGCAACCCTCATCTTCAAGTTCAATGTCACACCCCAGTGCCTGGCAGGCCTTCAGGGTGGCCAGGGTGTCAGCGGAGTACAGGGGGTCCCTCAGACGTGACTGACCACGGGCCAGGCAGGCTAAGAGTAAGGCACGGTGGGTGTAACTTTTGGAGGGAGGAGCTTTCACCGCTCCCTTTATTTCGCTGGCTTTTTCTACCTTTAATTCCACCATAATCACCTGTTTAATTTGGTAACTGGTTAGATTACCAGTTCAATTACCAGTTCCAGTTCTTCCAGGAGCAGGAGTTCCACCTTTTCCCCGGTGCGGCCCACCAGTTCTTTGCTGGTGGAAACATGATCAGCAGTGACGTGGGATCCTTCCACATCAATGTAACCATCCTTTTCCAGGGTTTTGGCTACTTCTTGCGGGTCTTCAGACTGCAGGTACTGCACAATTACCGGGGCCTGGCCCTTGAACTGTGGTCCGATCTGGTCCATGCGGGGGGTTACTTCCACCACTATCTCCCGTACATCGGGTTTTCCCTCGGTGACCATTAACTTCTCAACACGCATGGTGCCCTGTATATCTTCCTGTAACTCCATTAACTGGTTGTAAACTGCAGGGGAACTGGAATATAAAGTAGCAGACTTAAGGGGAGCGTTAAGTGGCATTTTACGGCTGGCTTTAAAGCGTCTTAACTGGCTGATCACTTCGGATCCCAGTTTTCCCCTTTCATCTGCTTCTTTATCACAGAGTTCCTCCCTCACTTCCGGCCATTTTTCTTGATGAATACTTCTAAATTCTTCCGGGTCACGGTTGTGGCCCAGATAATAGTTTACTTCTTCAGTGAAATGGGGAGTGAAGGGGGCCATAAGCTTTAAACAGGTCCTGATAATTGTGTTAAGAGTGTAAAGTGCTGCTTGCTTCGATTCTCCATCATCATCAGTGTACAATCGGTATTTAACAGCTTCAATGTAATCGTCGCAGAAGTCATGCCATATGTAGGCCTGTATGTGGTTACGGGCCTGGGCGAAGTTGTACTCCTCCATGGCCTGGGTGACCTCAGCCACCAACTGGTTTAAACCAGAGAGTATCCATTTATCCAGTGGTTTTAGACTTTCCAGTTTGATTTCTTCTTCACTGTAACCGGCCAGGTGCATGTTCACGAACCGGAAGGCGTTCCAGAATTTCCTAAGGAATTTATAGCCGTGCTGCACATCCTTCCAGGCGAAAGGAACATCGGAGCCGGGAACACTGTTGGCGGCCCATAGACGCAGGGCATCGGCACCGTACTCCGCCACCACATCCTCGGGGGCAATGACATTACCTCTTGACTTACTCATTTTATGGCCGTCTTCTCCGAATACCATTCCATTGACCACCACATTCTGGAAAGGTGCCTCTCCAGTAAGGGCTAGAGACCTTAATATAGTGTAAAAGGCCCAGGTCCGTATGATATCGTGTCCCTGCTGACGAATGGTGGCCGGGAAGAGATCTTTGTACTCGGGGGAAGGCCAACCAGCAATCACCAGGGGGGTGATGGAACTGTCCATCCAAGTGTCCAGTACATCGATTTCACCTTCAAAATCGGTGCTTCCACATTTACAGGGGGTGGAAGGTTGGGTCTGGGTGGGATCGATGGGTAATTCATCCTCGGAGGGTAACAATACCTCTCCACAACTTTTACAGTACCATACTGGTATGGGGGTGGCGAATATCCTCTGCCTGCTGATGCACCAGTCCCAGTCCATGTTACCTGTCCAGTTTAAAAGACGGGTTTTCATATGCTCGGGCATCCAGTCCATGTTCTCGGCAGCTTCCTCTATCTGGCTGTTGAGTTCTTTAACTGCCACGAACCACTGTTTTTTAACCAGAATCTCAATGGGTGTTTTGCATCTCCAGCACAGTCCCACGTTCTGGTCTACCTTCTCTTTACGGGTGAGATATCCCTCTTTATCCAGGTCATTTACTATGGCCTGTTTACATTCTGCCAGGGTGAGTCCGGCGTATTTGCCACAGACATCCTGCATTATTCCCTGTTCATTGATGGCCTCTATGATGTCTAGGTTGTAGCGGTTAACCCACATTACGTCGGTTTTATCCCCGAAGGTACAGATCATAACTGCCCCGGTACCAAATTCTGGGTCCACCTCTCGGTCGGTGATGATCTCCACTTCCCGGTCAAAGAGGGGCACCTTAACCTTTTTGCCAGTGAGGTGCTGGTAACGTTCATCCTCGGGATGCACTACCACTGCTACACATGCTGCCAGTAATTCTGGCCGGGTGGTGGCGATAGGCACACCAGATTCATTACTGCTTGAAGGAAATTCAAGGTAATTGAGGAAGGTTTCATTTTCCTGGTAGTCAACTTCAGCAAAAGCAATGGCAGTTTCACAGCGGGGGCACCAGTTCACCGGGTGCACTGCCCGGTAAATGAGACCGTCATGGTACATCTTCAGGAAACTACGCTGGGTCTTTTCCTTGTACTCCGGGGTCATGGTCACGTATTCCCGGTTCCAGTCCTGGGAGTATCCCATGCGTTGCATCTGGGTTTTCATACCCTGGATGTTCTCCCGGGTGAGGTCTATGCACATTTCGCGGAATTCATCCCGGGGCACATCGTTCTTCTTGATGCCGTGGATTTCCTCCACCTTAACCTCGGTGGGCAGACCGTGACAGTCCCAGCCCTGGGGGAACAGTACTGAGTAGCCCTGCATACGTTTCCAACGGGCCAGTAAATCCATGTACAGCCAGTTAAGAACGTGACCTATGTGTATGGATCCCGTAGGGTACGGTGGTGGTGTGTCAATTATGTAACGGGGTCGGCTTTCATTGGGGTCGAACTGGTAAAGCTCTGTTTGTTGCCATATATCTTGCCACTCGATTTCTTTTTCGTGATTGTAGTCCTTAGGAACCTCAACTTCCTTCATCTTCGGTCTCCTCTCCATGCTAAATCATTAGTAAATTCTAAAATCAGCCAAATAGCTAAATTAAATATATATGCTTTCAAGTTAAGTATTGTTATAGTCTATTTAACCAATGGATATAATTAAATTTATAGTTACATATGGTATAAAATTACACTGACACAAATTGTAACCATGATAATGATACGGTGAGCATAATATGGAAATGCTGTGGTTTTACATAGCCGTTATCCTGGCAATAAGTGATGAGGCGCACAGCCAAATCTTCTGGAAGCTGTTCTTTGATTTCTATGTCTTACTGGCGGGAATGATACAGAAGATAGTGGGCTCCAACATTAGAATGTGGATGGTGCACGAGGTTCTGGAAGCTATATTCCACTTCATCCTGTTATCTCTGCTCTTTTTGTCCCTGGAAATTGGATTATTAGCAGCAATCATCCACCTGGTTATAGACCTCTACCACGAAGTAGCTGGACTGGAAATGACCTGGTTACAGCACCGTGCCCTGCACTTCACAGTAGAGTCCCTGTTCTTCATCATGTTTTTAGGCATATAGGAAGGGATATTAAAAAATTTATTTTCATTTATTAATAATTCATAAATCAAAATTAAATTCATAAATCAAATATTTCACAGTAAATATACTTATACAAACTAAATTCACCAAAAAATCTTTGATAAATCACACCAAATTTAGACCATAAAAATAACTTAAATAGAGGAAAGAGTCATGCCAGTTATAAAATTCACCTACACTGATCTGGAAGAATTATTGAATAGATCCATGGACAAGGATGAACTCATAGACATGCTCCCCATGATCGGGAGTGATATAGAGGACTATGATGATGAAGAGGTTAAGGTGGAGTTTTTCCCCAACCGCCCCGACTACTTGAGTGTGGAAGGAGTGGCCCGGGCACTCAAGGGGTTCCTGGGAATAGAACAGGGAATGCCCAGGTACCATCTGGAACCATCTGGAACCAGTATCACCATAGACCCTGGGCTTAAGGATATCCGGCCCTACACTGCCTGCTGTCTGGTCCGGGGGGTTGAATTTTCTGACGAGAAATTAGCCCAGATAATGGACTTCCAGGAAGACCTGCACTGGGTGATAGGACGGGACCGCAAAAAGGTAGCCATTGGAATCCACAACTTGGATGTTTTAAAGGGTCCTTTCCGTTATTTCGCCGCTGACCCTGATGAAGTATCTTTTGTACCCCTGGAGATGGAGGAGGAGATGACTCTCCGTGAAGTACTCACCGTGCACAAGAAGGGAAAGGCCTATGCCCACTTAATAGATAAGTTCGATAAGTATCCATTGTTAATGGATTCTGAGGATAACGTACTTTCCATGCCCCCTATTATCAATGGAGAGTTAACTAAACTTACCACAGGCACTAAAAATCTCTTTGTGGATGTGACTGGCACGGACCAGCAGGCAGTGGAGCGTACCCTAAATATCATTGCCACCAGTTTTGCTGAGTCCGGGGCTACCATCCAGACCATGGAAAACATATACTCGGATGAAACCCTCATCAGACCGGACTTAACTCCCAAGGAAAGGACAGTCAGTGTGAAAAATGCGGTTAAACTAATTGGAATACCACTTACTGCTGATGAGGTGGTTAAAGCCCTGAAAAAGGTTCGTTTTGATGCAGATGCCGTTGATGATGACACGGTTCGGGTTAAAATCCCCTCCTACCGGGCAGATATACTCCACGAGGTGGACCTCATAGAAAATGTGGCCATAGGCTACTGTTTCCGCAAGATCGAACCGGAACTACCCCAGGTGGCCACTGTGGCCCGGGAAGACCCTTACATTGATTTTGACCAGAATGTTCGGGAGATCATGAATGGACTGGGATTTGCCGAGGTCATGAGCCTCATGTTAACCAATGAGGAGAACCACTACCAGAAGATGAAACTCCCTGAAACTGAAAGGGTGGAGGTAGCCCAGCCCATAAGTCAGGACCGGACTATGATCCGGAAGAGCCTCCTCAACGGCCTTTTAGAGTTTCTGGAGGATAACAAACACGAGGAACTTCCCCAGAAGATCTTTGAAGTGGGAGAAACTGTCTTCCTGGATGAAGAGACTGAGACCAGAACCACCGGTGTTAAGAAGATGGCCGCTATGACCACCCATTCCCAGGCCAACTTCACTGAAATAAAATCAACCAGTGATGCCCTGATAAGTAACCTTGGCCTGGTCATGGAGATCGAAGACCTGGACCACCCCAGCTTCATTAAGGGTCGATGCGCCCGCATAAAAGGAGTGAAAGAAGGAAGTTCCCAAGTGTGTGTGGAAGGATTCTTCGGTGAAATGCACCCGGAGGTCATCCGCAACTTCCAACTGGAGTACCCGGTGGTGGCCCTGGAAGTGGAGTTTAAATCCATTAAATAAGTTATGGAACCTTGGACAAGTATCCCGGAATTCTGAAGGAATTTCTAAAAAATGTAGGAAGTTTGGATTCAGTGAGTTCTAATTTTGGAATTCTGGGAAAAATTAATATTTTTTTATATTTTAAATATTATTTTAGTTTATTTTAGTTTATTTAAATGTTATTTTCTGTTTAATAAAAAAAGTGACATATACCGTCATTAAATCTTTTAAATTCCGTATTTAATCTTAAAAATATATTTAAGTCACAACTATGGTTGTGTATGTTCATTAATCTCCCATAACCGTGACCACCAGTCTTCTGTGCCGGGGGCCATCCAGTTCTACAAAGAAGATGCTCTGCCAGGTACCCAGCATCATCCTACCCTTTTCCACGGGGATAGTTTCACTGCCACCTGTAAGAAATCCACGGATATGACTATCGGCATTGTTGTCGATACGGTCGTGCTGGTAACCTGCACCCTCAGGTACCAGTTTTTCAAGGGCCAATTTGAAATCATTTACTAAACCTGATTCATTTTCGTTTACAACTACTCCCGATGTGGAATGGGGGCTGTAAACATTCAAAAGACCATTTTTAATTCCACTGTGGTCTAAAACTGCTTCCACTTTCCGGGTGATATCCTGAATCTCCACCCGCTGGGTGGTGTTAAATTCCACACTGTCACGTTTTAGTACCATAGAAACCCCTTCTAATTTCTGGTTTTAATAACATGCTCTTTTTAACATATTCCTTTTTTTCATATTAATACTAAATGAGTTTAGTACTAAATGAGTTTTGGATAAATAAAGTTGTTAAATGAGAATGAAATAAAATTAATCAGAAACCAATTAATATTCTTTATTTTTATTGGTTCTATCACAAGATTTGTGTTTATAGACTTAAAGTGTTTTAGTAAACTTTAAACTGGGTCTCCACATCGGTTTGATCCAGTATACGTTCACAGTAATGACAGCGGAGTATCAGAGGTTCCTTCTGCAGCACGGTGAAATGGGTGGTTACTGGTTCATCAGTATTGGTTATACAGTTGGGATTGGAACACTCCAGAATACTGCTGATTTCGTCAAGTAGGTTAACTTTGCTTTTCCCGGCGATTTCATATTCCCGAACAATGTTGATGGTTGCCTGGGGGGCGATCAACGCAATTTCATCCACTTCCCGAGATGCCAGTTCTCTCCCTTCAATTTTAACAATGTCCTTGTTCCCCATCTGGCTGGACTGTACATTCATGGCCAGGGTCACTGATATCCCTGGACTGGGAAGTCCCAGTATTTTAAGGACTTTCAGGGCTTTATTAGCGTTAATATGGTCAATAACTGTGCCATTTTTAATAGGTTTTACCTTCAATTCCCGGGGAGCTTTCATGTTTCACCATTCTCCATTAAATACCTTCTTATCCGATAATTTCAACCTGGTTATCATATAAAAATTTCATCCAAATCATATACACCAAAATATATTCAGATAATATTTTATAAGATTATCCTTTAGTTTAGGGGACAATAAAACATTTAAGAAAGGCCCGTAATGAGAATAACAATTCAAAATCAGGAAAAAAACTTTTTAAAAGGATTTTTTTAAGGACTTTAAAATAAATGTAAAATAAAAGAAATTAAAGGGAATTTATTACCCGGGAGGGGTAATATTCCCGGTTCATGTTCAGGATACTGGATATTTTTCCTATTTATCCAGAACCATCTCCACGAATTTGGCATACACTGGTCGGGTGATGAATATTCCAATGAGAACACCCAGTATGGTGGTGAAGGCGAAACCAGAAAGTATACCTATTCCGGTGGCTCCCCTGCTGAATCCAATGTAGGCCAGTGGTAACATGGCAGCTACCAGGGTTCCGGCTGAGGCAAAGATAATGAAGAATGCCTTTTTAATCTGCCGGCGCACACCAGAAATTCTTTTCTTCTCCTGGAAACCCTTGAGCACCTCATCGGTAATGATGATCTGGTCGTCCACCCCGGTACCAATGGCCGCCAGAATACCGGCAATGGCTGCTAGATCTATGTTCCAGTGAACCACGGCTGCTGCTCCCAGAACCAGTATAAGTTCGGCAATACTGGTTAACATTATGGGTATCACCAGTATGGGGCTGCGGTATCTGACGATGATAATAGCGGCAATAACGATCAGGGCCAGTATACCTGCTATTAAAGCACCGTTAATAAATTGGTCACCAAGATCAGCGGAAACACTACTTATACCAACGATTTTTACTTTAACTGGCAATGCACCTGACTGTAAAAGGGTCTGAGTGCTTTTGGCTTGATTTTGTGCCTCTTCTTTGGTTGCTTCACTCCCACTGATCATCACATCAGTGGAGGCCTGCCCATTGGCCAGCTCTGCGGAAAGCTCAGGAGAAGTAATCAACTGGTCATCCAGGTACATCTCCACCGGTACTCCAGCCTGACCCTGAGCAATCTTGGCGAATCGGTTAGCACCTTCCAAAGATACGGTGAAGGGAACTTGCCATTGGTTACCAGTTACCTGATAGGATTTCACTTGGGTGATGTCTGATCCCAACAGGGCAGTCTGGTTGTTGATTTTGGCCTCAAATTTACCATTACTCCCCACGATCTTGGTCACATCATCTGGTTGGACCCCAGCAATTTCTACAATAACGTTCTGGTTTCCACTGGGGTAAACTTTAACGTCTTTAACCCCGAAAATGTTCAACCTTTTATCCAGGACCGCAGTCACTGTGTTCATGGTGGCGGTGTCCACTGGTTGTTCCAGCTGGAGCTGGATGGTGGAACCACCCTTTAAATCCAGACCCTGTTGTATACCCAGGTAGGAGATGGCACCAATACTGGCAATGAGGAGTACTACCAGTAGCAGTACCTGTTTGTCCTTGAGGAATTCCTTGATATTCATTTACGTGCCTCCGTGTACCATCTTAGTATTCCCAGGTTCATGAGCCAGGTGGCCAGGACATCAGCCACCAGTCCCACAATGAGCACGGCAGCTATATCTGCCAGGGTGTGGGCAGCGGGTATCAGGAACATAACCACCAGATACAGTGCTACCATGGAACCAATAGCTGCGGCCGACATGGTTAAACCAGTTTTCATGGCATCGAGTGCTCTTTCAGTCACTGTGCCTTCGGTTCTTTTAAGAATCCGGGTGGTTAAGAGTATATCTGTATCCACACTGTAACCAATAAGCATTAACAGTGCACCCACTGAGGCGATGGACAGGGGTATGTTAAATAAGCTCATCCCACCCACGGCAATGATGATATCAGATAAGGCAGCGAAAATAACTGCCAGGCTGGGGATCACGTCACGGAAGATGATGAACACCGTTATGCTCATGAATATGAAGGCAAAGGCCAGAGCATAGTAGATCTGGGTCATTGATTCTGCACTCAACACCGGACCTACCGATTTATAGCTGGAAATAGTTCCGGTGCCCTTAAGCACTGATGTCAGTTTAACCACATCAACGTCTCCAGTGATGGCCACCGTGGCCTGGTCGCTGGTCACAGATTTAATTGTTACCTGTTGACCTGGAAAATCAGCACTGATCAGTGACTGGAGATCACCTTCACTGATGGATTTATCCAGATTTATAACTGCTTCCGTACCACCTTTAAGTTCTATTCCCTGATTAACACCTATAAAGGCGATTAATAGAAGGGAAATGATGGTGATGGCCACTGGGATGGCGATGAGAGGTTTGTACGATTCTATGAATCTTTCAAATTTTACCATTTAATCACCAGTTAGTTTAGTCAAATTAAAAATTATATAAACCTGTATATTCTCTATTATTAAAGATATATTTTCTATTAAGGGGAAATTATCATTATCAGGAAATTACTTCTATTTTTATCCTAAATATTTTTCCCTGATCGTTTCCTAATGATCTATAGTACTCTACATTCGTTTTATCGAGTTGCCTTAATAATCTTATCGAGTTGCTCTAATCTATATCCCGTAGAGTGTAAGGTCTTCCTCCTTAACCATTTCTTTAACATCTTCCACCAGTTCTTCACTCTTTTTGTTACCGGTTTTAATCAGGAAGGACTTGATGAAACGCCCTCCACGGGGTTCAATTTTTTCTCGCATGCGTTCGATAACCTTATTCCCCCCAGAGTTGCCCATGGTGGCAAAGAGTACCACATCTTTACCCTGGAAGTTGCACTGGTCAATGAGGGTGATGATCGCTGGTGCGGGTTTACCAGCCCAGGTGGGGCTCCCCAGATACACCAGATCGTAGTCAGTTAGATCCACTGTTTTTGGTTTGATTAGGGTCTTGTTTTCACGGAAAGCATCCACTGATGCTCTAAGATAATTCAAGGCCCCTCCTCGGTTGTTGAGATCCGTGATCTCCAGGTAATCAGCATTGATTTCATGGGCCAGTGTTTTGGCAATTAGGGCAGTTTTCCTGGTTCGTGAGTAAAACAGGATCATGGTTTTCATAGGATTTACCTCAAAAATTCAATAAATAAGAATATTTTGTTTTAAAGATGTTAAGTTCTAATAAATGGTTACTGAAGGTGTAAACTCACACTGTGGTGGTTTTGCATAGTGGTACACTCAATGGTAGTTAAGAATAAATGGATTTACTGGGTACTATTATTGAAATTCTCACCTTTTGCTTTTCATCTCATAAGTTATATGTATCCCAGTTTATAAAGGTTTAGGGGTGGTAGTTCACACCCCTATCACGGTAATTCAGGTCTTTATGGGGGGGATAAAGGTTTATCACTGGTCGAAATCCTTTAAAACCTTTCACCAGGAACGGGTTTTATCCTTCCAGGAGTTATTGGCGGTGATTTAAAACCTCCTTTTTAGGGGTGTAAACCACAGCTTTCCAGGGACATGTTTTCTTTAAACCCACACATGAGGTTCATGTTGGCCACTGCTGCACCAGAGGCACCTTTAACCAGGTTGTCAATAGCTGAGACTACCACTAAACGGCCATTTTCATCAATTTCGAAACATCCAATGTGGCAGAAGTTGGATCCGCGCACAGCACTCAAGCGGGGAATTTCACCCGCATCCAGCACCCGTACAAAGGGTTCGTCACGGTATTGCTCATGGTACATCTTTTGAATTTCATCACTGGTGATGTCTTGATTAGGGAATGAATGTAAAGTGGTTATAATACCCCTGATGGCTGGTACCAGGTGAGGTGTGAAGGAAACACGAACATCCCCATATTTTTGCAGTTTTTCCTGGATCTCAGGCAGGTGCCGGTGGGTGGTTACTGCATAGGGCACTATGTTGTCACTGATATTGGGGTAGTGTGTAACGGAGGTAGGTTTAATCCCGGCGCCACTAACTCCACTTTTGGAGTCAGCAATCAGGGTATCCACCAGTCCTGCTTTTACCAGAGGAATACCAGCCAGGATGGATCCGGTAGGGTAACATCCAGGGTTGGCCACCAGGTTGGCTTTTTTGATCTCATCCCGGTACATCTCCGGTAAACCGTAAACTGCTTCCAGAGGGTTTTCGTGTTTTAAGCCGTACCATTTCTCATAGAGGTGTATGTCATCAAAACGATAATCACCACTGAGATCCACTACTTTAATTCCCCTTTCAACTAGCCCCGGGACTATGCTCATGGAGGCGCCATGGGGGGTGGCGGTAAAGACTAGATCAACATTCAAATCTTCCGGGGATTGGTTGGTAAATTCCAAACTCATATCCTGTAGATGGGGGTGCACCTTCCGGACTGGGGTGTCTGCATATTGCCGGGAGGTGGCAGCCACAACTTCCACTTCGCCGTGGGTGTGGAGGAACCGCAATAGTTCCCCTCCGGTGTAGCCACTGGCTCCAATAATTGCTACTTCTAACATATTTCTCACATACATTTGTTGGGTGACGGGGCCTATTAAATATTTATATGAATGTAGGCCTTTTCGGGATTTTCAGAATAGACCAGTTTACACTTAAACCCCTTTTCATTGGTGGAAAAAAGGGCTAATAAAAGAAGATTAATTAAAAAAATGTTTTGAAAAAAGAGGTTAATCAATGGGGAGAGGTTAAAAATAGGTTAAAAAAAATTGATGAACTAAAAAAGGAACGAATTCGATTTTAAATCATTTTTTATTTTTAAGGGCTTCCTGGAAGGCTTCCTTGTGGAAATTGGCTGCCATTTCCTTTTTACACTCATCATCAGTGAACAGTCGCATTTTAGGGGCCCGACAGGGGTAATGTTGTATCCGGAGACCGGCCTTAATAGGCAGGGTGGCAGTGTCTTCACCTACCATTTCCTGGGCCACAAAGTTAGTGCTGCCACAGGGTGAACAGCGGAGAACCTCCACCTCAACCACCTTATCGCCCTGGCAGTTAACCCGAACTATGGGTCTGCCGAATTTAGAGACGAACTTATCAAAAACCGGGTTTCCATTCTCAGTTAGGTCGCACATGTTCTCGGGGCAGGTAACATTACCGTAGCTTTCTAGCTGATTTTTAAAACCTTCTCCTCTCCAGGCACCGACGATGATCCATTCTACTTTATCGTGAAGGGCGTCAACCAGGTCCAGGGTGAGGTCGGGGTGTAGAACATAGGTTAAAATGATGTCTGCTTTTTCCAGTTGGGCCATGGTTTCTGGGGGGAGTTGGATTTCATCCATGAAACTGGATTGGGGAGCTTCCATTACCACGTAGTCACAGTCAAATTCCTCTTTAATGGTGGCGTAGGCCCGTTCACCGTAGGGTCCATCGGTTACTATGCTTATCTTCATGCACTTCCCTCACGGGGTTATCATGGTGCCAATACCGTCTTTGGTGAATATTTCCAGGAGTATGCTGTGTTTAATCCGTCCATCAATTATATGGGCGGATTTAACTCCTTTTTCAAGGGCACTGATACAGGTGAGGACCTTGGGCAGCATACCATCACGGACAGTGCCATCCTCAATCAGTTCCTTGACCTGGGCTATGGTGACCTTTTTTATGAGGCTTCTGGGATCTGTGGGGTCTTTTAAGATTCCTGGGACATCAGTCAGTATTATTAGTTTTTCTGCACCCACTTTACCTCCAATTTCGCCGGCAACAGTATCTGCATTCAAATTGAGTGTCTCTGCCTTATCATCCACGCCTATTGGGCTGATTACTGGTATGTAATCATTTTCAGTTAGAACTCTCAAGATTTCCGGGTTTATGGATTCAATCTCACCCACCAGTCCCAGGTCAACCATCTGCTCTTCACCGGTTTCCTGGTTAACCACTACTTGGGGTGAACGTTTACAGGCCTTTAAGAGCAAGTTGTCCTTTCCGGATAATCCCACTCCCTTACCTCCATGGAGGCCGATGTTGGCCACGATTTCCGTGCTTATTTTACCCACCAGGACCATTTTCACTATATCCATAGTTTCCTGGTCAGTTACCCGCAATCCTCCAATGAATTTTGGTTCCTTTCCCAGTTTGTTCATGGAACGGGAGATTTCAGGACCTCCTCCGTGTACCACTATGGGTTTCATTCCCACGTACTTCAGGAGAACAGTGTCCCGGGCAGTGGAGCTCTTGGCCTCAGAGTCGATCATGGCGTGGCCACCGTATTTAATCATGATCTTTTTCTTGTGAAATTTTTTGATGTAGGGTAAGGCCTCAACCAGAATGTTAACAGTTTCCATAATAAAACACCGCTATTTTAAATTAATTTTTGATAAATACAGTAAATGTTTTTAATTAACACAGTAAATGAGGTTTATAATTGTAAAGGATAAATTTTTCCACCCATTTAACTTATAAATATCTTTAAATCCTAATTTATTAAAACTTTTCGGAACAGGATCACACCCGGGCTTTTAAAATTGGGCCTTGAAAAATAAATAAAAAGATTTAGAAAAGAAGGATGAATATGTAACTGTAATTTAAGTAAAGATTCCTTGGGTTTACAAATTTTCAGATCTTGGTTATTTCAAATCGGCAGAATTTGTCTCCTCTTCCCCAGCAGTTGGTTTCTACAAACTGCCATTTATCTCCGGTTATCTGGGATAAACCACCGGTAATCCTCCCCCCTTCATAATAACACACACTCTGGCTCAGGTTGGGTATTCCTGCGGAGCTCATACTCTCATCCAGTTTCACCACAATTCTTCCATCTTCAACACTTTCTGGAGTTAAAATACCATAACCCCAGTTTTTAAAATCGAATTTAACCAGTTCCAACCAACCAGAAATGTCTCCCTTTTCCAATTCCCCGGCATCTATCATCTGGGCTGCCCTCAAGGTTGAAAATTCGCCCCCGGCTATTCTAAGTATGGATCCCATGGTACCTATTCCAAACTGTTTACTTCCGGTGATGATAATGGATCTTAAGGCCCCCACAGAGTTGGCTGATACCAGTGTTTTTCTTTCTTCACAGTAGGGTCCTGGCCGGGTGATATCTGCGTTAGAATTAAGACAGAGTATGCTGGCTCTTTCCTTCAATACTAAACCCATATTTTCGAGATATTCATTGTAATTTGTATATTCTGGCATCTTGTTACCCCCTAGATTATCTCAACAATCCGGTTGGAGCTTCTTTTCATTTCCAGGCGTATTAATCCCAGATTTATATCAGTATCAGTAATTACCGCTAAAATCGCTTCTCCAGAATCAATCATGAGAGTTTTACCCTTATTACCTTCAATCATGACTTGTTGTAGTTTTTCATGTTTCATTTCTTCGGAAGATCGTTCTGCTGTTCCAAAAACAGCGGAAGACATGGCCCCTACCAGTTCAGAATCTATATCTGGTGAAACATCTCTTTCTATAATTAAACCGTCTTTTCCCACTATCAGTGATCCATTTACTCCTTGAATTCTACCCAAGTCTTTCAGTACTCGATTCAACATTTTATCACTCCCACCCCCAGTAATCCTCATAATCTGTTAGTGTGCTGGAGATGCTTATAGATGAACATTCACTGCTTGATTATTTGATCTAATTCAGATTAAATGGATTAAATTAGCTAAAATTAAATCTACAGTTGATATCCATGAATATCCATTTTTAATATGGTAATATATACTTTTATAAATAAACGTCGAGACAAAAGGTTTAATAATAGTTATTACATACAAAATTAGACTAATTCTCTATTTAGCTATTGTATTAATTGTAAAAATGAAATATTCGACAGTATATGCGCTAATATTGATTGTGAGTGGAAATATTTCCTTTGCCATAGAATACATTAATCTTTTTTTAATTTACCAGGATCATCTTTATCTGAACATAATCCGAATTATTAGATGATAAGAATCCAATTGCCGTTGATAAGTTCTTAAAGGATTGATCAGCTTATTATAATAATTGAGTATTGAATGGAGATTTAGGGATTTGAAGGTTTTTGGTGAGATTCAGAGAAAAAATTCAATTTATAGGGATAAACTAATTATGAGCTTTTTTCACGATATTTCTTTAATACCATTATACTCCCCTATCTGTAATCTATCATTTCTCTGGAGCCAGATCAGGGGTCATAGATTTATATTAATGAATCTACAATAAAACAATCATGGTAGAATATCGGGTACAGTCTGAAGGGGATAACCATGACTTCGTGTTCACCAGATCCTTTCGGAAAATATATCGCATGTTCCGCAGCCTGAAAAATCAGAAAGGAAAGTTTGTACTTATTATTGGCACTCCCGGTACTGGCAAATCCGCCAACATCTATTCTGCCCTGCGTATTCTGGATCTAAATATATACGATCCCACTCTGTTCCTGGATAAAATGGAAATGAGTTCCTCTGAAGTTTTCTGTGAATTTTTCAAAACCCTGAGACAGGATCTGGATGTTGAAACCAATGAAGAGATTTACCAGAAGGTAGCAGAATATGATGGGGTATTACTGGCCGATAAACTCCTGGACTCAGAATTTATTGATGAAAATAGATTCGGATTAAGCCTGTGGACGGAAAATAATGGAATCAAAGCGTTTCCTTTTTATATTAAAGTTTTTAGGGAGTACCTGAAGCATCGCCAGGACCTGGAGAAGGTTAACGTGGTTATTCAGACCGCCTTTATGATCAAGTTTCGGGGGGTTAAATATGACCTTCTGACTGACTTCAGCTTTCTTTCTGATATCCTGGTCTTCCTATTAAACATTTTCTTTGAAATTATCCGCATATCCTACTCTCCAGAAGAGATAATACAGATAGTCAAAAATAACTTCCCCCAGGTGGAAGATGAAGAGATAATGGAGTGTATTTCAAATTACGGTTGCCGTCCCCGTTTCATCTTTGAAGAATTAGAGAAAAATGAAACAGTGGAAAGGAGAAAGTAGTTGTCCGTGGATAATTAGATATTTTTTTTTAAAAATTAATAAAAGAGAGAGTTAAGGGAAAAATTCCCCTAAACTGGATTTATCGGAAGTTTATCATACCTTCCTGATAGTAGTTCTGGAGTTCGGTGGCGTGCTGTAATTCAAAGTTGGCGTAGGGGTCTGTGAAGTAGGGCATGATCATTCCCCTTAAGGTGTACACGAAGGCCGGTATGATACCGTATTGCTTCCGTACAATATCAAAGAACAACGGGAATCCGCATCCCTGGGCAAACATGGGATTATCTTTACGGGCAGTTCCGTGCCAGTACATGGGTATGGGACCTTCCTGTCCATTTTTCTCAGCAATACCGTACAGATAGTTCAGGGCATCATCCAGGTTGGTGAAAATCTTTCCGTCTGTCTTGTACTGGTATCTACCGTCAGGAACACCGAACAGTGCTATTTTAAGGGAATCCCAGTAATTGGTATCACCGGCTGCACCAGTACCCTGGGTGTCCACAAAGGCCAACTCCAGTATCTCCACATTTCCTTCTTTATAACACCTATAATTTGAATCACCAGCAAAGTGAACCACTAGAATGGATTTTGAACCACTTTCATTGGCAAATTTAGCCAGTAACTGGGAGTGAAGGTGTCCGGGGTACATGTCGGGATTGGCAACCTTTACAAAGGCCAGCCTACCTTCAGGGGTGATTGGACCGTTTAGGGTCGAAACATACGCATAACCTACTATCAGCAGTAAAACTGCCAATATAACTAATGACCATCTCATTAAACTTACCTCTTTAACGTGGGAATATTTTATTTCCCTCTGTATTATCTACCTTGATTTACCTTGATATTTCCCCAATTTGAGCCCCGGTTTATCAAGTATTTATTATCCTGTCAGGTAATCAATTAAATTTTTTTAAAAACTATCTAATTCAACTAGATTGATATAATATATAATAATTTATGTTTATTAACAATTTTGCACTAATTTATCTTCACCAAGGGCTAGTTTAAAAAGTCATTCAAAAATCTAAATTTCTTAAAGGTACGACAATTGTTTTTATGTTATGATCTCTTAATAATGGGTTTATATCTCTTAATAATTGGTTTGTATAATCTATTTATAATATTAATCGGAAATTTCTGTTTCCATTTTTAACATATCCACAATTTTATGGTCAGAAATGGAATAATAAGCCATTTTACCTTTTTTGCGGAATTTGACCAGGTTCCTATTCCTCAGTAACCGGAGTTGGTGTGATACTGCAGAATCAGTCATTTCCAGAACTGCAGCCAGGTCACAAACGCATATCTCTTTCAGCATGAGGGCGTAGAGAATTTTCAATCGGGTGGGGTCACTGAGTACTTTGAAGTTATCAGAAAGGGAATTGAATGTTTCATCATCCAGCATCAGTGATCTGACTTCTCTTACAGAATCCTGGTGGATACAGTGAACATCACACATATCTTCATCTTTCATGAAAAACCCCCATTAATTCACTAGCTACATTCGTTGGATGAAAAGACTTTTACATTTTTATTAAAGAATCTCCTATGTTTAAAGACTTTTACATTTTTAAAATTGTTCAACTGTTCATTTATATCTTTGTAATAATTCATTATATGCTGTAACTAAAGGCCACCGTAACTATGGCTTAATAGTTCACAGCATCATCTGGTGATAATTCTGGATTTGAGATGATGATTTAGTAATAACACTGAATTAAAAGGAGTTATGAACATTAAAATGATAGTCCCTAGCGGAGTCGAACCGCTGTCGCGAGATCCAGAGTCTCACATGATTGCCACTACACCAAGGGACTAAAACAATAGTTAGCGGTCTTACAATATATACTTTACTTTTTAGACAGTACTAACTACAGGCAGTAGAAAAATGTTACAGGTTTTTTAGTGAGATTATAGGTTTAGGGGTTAATGGGCATTTTAGGAGTTATGGGTTACTTTACGAGAATAAGTATTTTAAGTGAATTTAGTATCGTATTCAAAGGGGTTATGCATGGTATTCTGGATTAGGGGTTTCATGGCCTCTACCATGTTTCCCATTACCATGAAAAAATCCCGGTCTTTTTCTATTATGGTTTCCATCAATGATTTTTCAATACCTTTACGCGAGCTTATATCGGTCATGATAGAAATAGCACCTAAATATTCGCCAGTTGATTTAAACATAGGATTGGTGGAAACTAGAACCCATACACTGGTTTGGTCCTTGTTTAATAGTTCCAGTTCATAGATATAGGCTGATTTTTCCAGGGATTTCCCCTCACTAGCCTTTTTTAAATGTTTTTTAAAGCAGGATTCACCCTCGGAATTGGTGAACTGGGAGATATCCTGATTAAGCATTTCTTTTACAGTGAAACCCAACATTTTAGCCATCTGTTTATTAACATAGGTTAACTTATTCCCTGAATCAACAAAAAAAATTCCTGAATGGATTTTTTCAACCATTAACCTGTATTTTTCCTCACTTTCTCTTAGCCGGTGTTCAATGTGTTTGCGTTCAATGGAGTAGGTTATTGATCTCCACAGTAGCTTGCTGTCTACCTGTCCTTTAATCAGGTAGTCCTGGGCACCTTCTCCCACTATATCAATGGCAAAGTCTTCGTCTTCCAGTCCGGTGAGTATTATTATGGGTATATCAGGTGCTATTTCATGTACCTGGTTAAAGGTACCAATTCCCCGGCTATCAGGCAGCTGCAGGTCCAGCAAAACGATATGAAAATCACGGTTACGAAGGGCTTCCATTCCTTCCGAGAGGCGTTTGGCATGGATAATATTGGATTGGATATTGTGGATCTGTTTGAACATCTGATTTATGATCAGGGCATCCCCGGGATTATCTTCCACCAGTAAAACATTAACCGTGCCTTTAATCCTCATACTACATCACCATGGTCCCTGTGGGGTAATTTTACAATGTTCAGCCAGAAGTCACTGATATTATGGATCACGTTGATTAACTGGTCCAGGTTCAATGGTTTGGTTATGTAACAATTGGCATTATTTTTATAGCTTTCAACCAGGTCTTCTTCTCGATTGGAACTGGTTAAAATAACCACCGGGATACATTTCAGCTTACTGTCCTGTTTAATTTCTTTTAAAACTTCTCCACCTGGTTTTTTGGGCAGGTTCAAATCCAGTAAAATCAGGTCCGGAAGTTTGTTCTGGTTGTTTTCCCACTGGTGTAACATCTGAATTGCTTCCTCACCATCACTTGCCACATGAAGCTGATTTTTGATTTCAGCTTCTTTAAAGACTTCCTGAATTAAACGCACATCTCCAGGGTTATCTTCCACCAGCAGTATTTCCACCGGGGTGTTAAGCTTATATTTCATGGTTTAACCTCCCGGGAATGTTAAAATAGAAATTCGATCCTTTACCTGGTTGGGAATCATACCATATCCTCCATCCATGTCTTTCCACAATTCTTTTCACAATAGCCAGACCAATACCAGTTCCTTCGTATTCATCGGGACTGTGAAGGCGCTGGAATATTTTAAATATCCGATCCCCCTGTTGGGGGTCAATACCAATACCGTTGTCAGCCACTTTAAAGATCCAATCATTATCCTGTTTTTCTGCAGTGATGTGTATAGTGGGACATGGCTGATCATTGTATTTAATGGAGTTACTGATGAGATTCTGGAAGAGCTGAACCATCTGAGTGTAATCAGCAGTGATCACCGGTAGTTCCCCAAAATGGATAACGGCGTTTTTTTCCTGGATTAGCAGTTTGTATTCAAAGGTTATCTGTTGCAGAATATCTTCTATTTTAACCTCTTTAAAATCACCCCTCTTGCGATCAATACGGGAGTAGGTTAAAAGATCGTTGATCATTTCCTGCATCCGGGTTGCTCCGTCAATGGCAAAATGGATAAATTCATTGGCATCAGAATCAAGTTGATTTTCATAGCGCAGCTTAAGAAGCTGGAGAAAACTGGTGATCATCCTTAGTGGTTCCTGAAGGTCATGGCTGGCCACGTAGGCGAACTGTTCCAGCTCGGCATTGGATCTTTTTAGTTTTCGCAATGTTTCCTGCAGTTCCAGTTGTACTATTTTGTTGTTGGTGATGTCCAGGGCAATGCCAATCATCTCCTGGGGTTTACCCTGCAGATCGTATACCACTCTTCCCATTATACTGAACCAGTGCACTGATTTGTCCTTCCATATGGTACGTGTTTCCACTTTGAAATCTTCCCCATACTGTAATGTCTTTTGAAAAGCTGTTTCTACTTTTTCCAGATCATCAGGGTGCACAAAACTCAATAGTTCATTGTATCCCATATCAGGGATAGGTCCCGGCCCGAGGATATGTTTATAGTGTCCTCTACATTCTACCCTATCATTCTCTATATTCCAGAACCACATGATTACACCGGCTCCTTCAATGGTCAGGCGTAATTTTTCTTCAGATTTTTTAAGGGCTTCATTGGCCCTTTTGATATCAGTTATTTCCAGTGCAGCCATATTGATACCCACTATCTGGTGTGAAGAATCTTTAATGGGGTACCATCCTTCGATCCAGGTTCTCACTGCACCGTCCTGAGCAGCAGTAGTACCATTCATTTCCATGCTCACAGCCTTACCAGTTTGGAATATTTCTTTAGCTATAGCTTCGCCCTGTTGGCTCAGATCGGGAACCATTTCATGGATAGACTTCCCTATATGTTCTTGTGGAGAAAAACCATTCATTTCAGCCATTGATTTATTTATACGCAGGTAACGCAGGTCACAATCTAAAACGCAAAGTCCCATGGGGGCTGAATTATAGATGGCCTCAATTTCCGAAAGCCGTTTATGTGCTTTGTTCTCGCTTTTCAGGAGTTTTTTTTCCATTTCTTTGCGTTTGGTAACATCTCTAAGGAAACTTTGTACCTTACCTTCACCCTCTTGTGAAATTATGCTAGAGTTAATGCTGTAATAGTGTCGGATGCCATTTTTTCCACGGACATCACCATCAAATTCAACAACTCCCTTATTTTTTAACTCATCCACTACATCATTCTTAAAAGATAACATCCTAGTGCTGCTGAATTCATCCAGGTTGGTTCCAATGAGTTCTTCCCGACCGAAACCGAGCATCAGGGCGAAATTCTCATTACAATCCTGGATAACTCCCTTAAAATCGTGAATACAGAAACCATCATTAATATTTTCCACAATTGAACGGTATCGTTTTTCACTTTTCTGGAGAGCTTCCTCAGCTTCTATACGATGGGTGGTATCTTCCACCATCCCGTCAACCCAGTCAATGAAACCTTCTTCATGGTAATGCGCCCTAGCGGATACAGAAACCCAGATGTTGCTGTAGTCCTTTTTTTTAAGAAGCAATTTCCGGTCGGTTATTGAACCTTCACGTTGCAGGTCTTCTAAAAATAGTACTCTATCCTCTTTGTTAACGTAAAGATCCATAACATTAATTTGCATAATCTCATCAGGGGAGTCATAACCAAATATCTGGGCAAATGCCGGATTCACCTGTATGAAGGTACCCCCCGGATCCGAGGTGTTACGGTAAACACCCACATTTAGATTTTCAATGAGGCTCCGGAATTTTTCTTCACTTTCCTGGAGTTCCTTTTCCGCCACTTTGCGTTTGGTGATATCTTCGAAAGATTCAAAACCACCTATAATTTCCCCATCATGGTTACGGATGGTGGAAACAGTGAAGTGCAGATGGGTGCCCTGCGGGCCCCTGTGGGGATAGTATTGTTCTGCTTCGTAAGCTCCTTTAACCTGTTGAGATGGTTTACACCGGTGGGGAAACCAGTATTCCAGTCCCTCTAAATCCTCATTTATCACTAAATCCACCATACACGGTCTTTTTGAATCGTAAAAGACTTTCCAGTGGTGATCAGTTCCCACTATATCTGTGGATTTAATTTGACTGTAATCTTCCATGGCCTTGTTCCAGAGTACTACCCGGTGGTCCCGGTCGATTACAAACTGGGGTAAAGGTGAACAATTCATTATATTGTTTAATTCAACCAGGTCAGGATTTAGCTTTTTAAGTGAATTGTTAAAATCAGTAACTTCAACCCCCTCACTTACTTTGTAAATTCCCCTCTTTTTAATATTTTTATGAAAAAGTGATGTCTCTTTAATCTTTTGTCTGCCCATAAAAAAGTAACAATATGATTGTTATTTTTTGCTCTGTTTTTCCTTATTATCCAGTGATCTTAGAGTGTTAACTGCTAATTCCTGTTCCAAAGATCCCAGTCTTTCCGCCAGGAAGTCAAGTACCATTTTACGGTCATCAAAGGAAACATTCTTTTTGGATAGAACATTGATGAGTTCGGTGGTGCTTCGTACAGATTGTGTGCCTGAATTCTCAGCCATTAACATGATGTCCCTTTTTCCAACTTCTTTGGAAGGAGTGACACACACAGCTCCCAGGAGATCGCCATTTTTATCCTTTACATCCATTGAACTGGTGTAGTGTTTATTGTATTTAGTCATATTCGGATCACCTTAAGCCATCTTGAAACACCATAATAAATAAATCTTTGGATATGATCTTAAGAAATAATCCACTAAAAAAGGAGTGATGGGGGCATTAAATCTTTTCTTATTGGTTCAATATGGTTATTATAAAAATATAAAATCCAGCTGTGCTAATATTTCCATTAAAATTAGAATAAAAGTCTCCGGAGCCCAAGAACCCCAGAGACTCTTGCCTATCATGTCCTTACGGAGGCGGTGTAAAGGCATGAAGTCAAGTTCATATTATGAAGTCCAGTTCATAATACTGGTGGTCGTTTAATTCACCTAATTACATCTTACTACAACATGATATTTAAACATTTGTGTTGGCATTAACTTCTATACAATAACGTTATTATATCCCTTTTTAGAGGCTACAGAGCTTTATGGGGGTGATATTTTTTTGAATTGGGAATTAATGATAGGGGACTTTTTTATGTTTGATTTTTTTGTGAATCAGGTCACATTAACCTTTAAGTTCCAGTGAAGTGACAGTTTTCTTGGGGAGTGATATTATTATTTTAAGAAAATTGAAGAGGGATAATCCTAAAAAAACAACCAGAATATCTTCCAATGGTGAAAGATTACTGAACATAAAGAGGATTTTAGGGGATGAAAAAATTAAGAGGGACCAAGCTCTTAACTGAAACCTTTTTTTAACATTTCACCAATTCATGTAAGTTTATTTAGTATTTATTAGTTATTTTTTAGGTTTATTAATGTTATTTAGGTTTTATAAGTTATTTTTAGGTTTATTAATGTTATTTAGGTTTTATTAGTTATTTTTAAGTGTTATTATCTATTTTTAGTTCTAATTTCCCCTTATGTGCTGGTAATAATAGCGCTTTATCCAGGTAATCTTAAGGAGATGGTATATTTTAGTAGTGATTTAACAAAATGTGGATGAGGTTCATCAAAAGTAGCTACTAATAAAAAGATTTGCATGAGTTATTTCTTTTGCTATTAGACCTTAATATTCCGATATAAATATGTTTAAGACTCCGTAAGTTATATAAGGAATGTTATACAAGTTTAAAATGCAAATACTTTATTAAACCACGATCAATGGAGAAGCAATAGCAATATCACGAATTGCCTCCCTAAAATATCATGTCCCGCAGGGCCCAACCAGACTCCCCATTCTCAAAAAAAATCCCTGCGGGGTTCTCCATTGAATATCATTCTCCTTTTGTTGAATTAATTGCCCAGTGTTGATCTAATTTTATATTAATACTGATGGTTAAATTATAGTGTAAGAATTATTGTAAGGTAATCCTACCAATTTATCCTATGGATATTTGAACCCCTAAGATGACCCCTATAAAAGATTTACACATCTTGTGAAGTTACACCATTTAATATTCAATTTACCTTCAATAGTTAATCCCCTTTGAAATTCCACCGGTAATTATTAAGAGGTTTTAGTATGCAAGTAAATGCTATTGGTCTGGTTAATTCACCCTTCAAAGCTAAAAAAGGGTCTCCCCATCAGGGCCGTTTTTCTGATGAGGTGAGCACCATTACTGTTTTTCCAGAGTATGCCGAGGCACTGGAAGGAATTGAAAGCGGTCAGAACCTGCACGTGATCTACTGGATGGACCGTGCTGATTCAGTATCTCTTAAAGTGGTTCCCCATGGTAGAACAGAGAAAAGGGGTGTTTTTTCTACCCGAGCCCCGGTAAGGCCTAATCCAATGGGTTTGTGCCTGGTTAAACTGGTCCAAATACAAGGTAACATTTTAAGGGTCAAGTGGCTGGATGCCCTGGATGGTTCCCCTGTCCTGGATATCAAACCTTTTGTGGAAAAACTGGATTGTCCCTGATTATTTTGTTTTAACAGAAGTTTTAGACAGGAAAATACTCAATAAAAATTTTTAATAAACTCAATAATGATTTCCCCGTAAATCAATTCCCTATAAAAGTTTTTTGTGGGAATTTAAGTTTTTTTTATAGGCAAATTTTTTTCCAAACCTATTTATTTTCCAAACATACTTATGATTAGTAGTATCAATATAACAGATAGAAATTTTAATGGATTTTACGGGTTCAACTGGAAGATATATAAAGTGAATGATTGTTCTTTTTTAGAATAATTATTTTTAGGGATAGCCTATCGAGTGGGGATAGTCCTTCCCTTAAACTGAAGGTCATCTGATTAGAGGGAGAGGGGAAAATGGACTTTAAATTGGCTACAGAACTCACCAGGGACATTAAAAAAATAAAAGGGGTTTTATCGGTAATTTACCCTGGTGCGGCTGCTTCTAAAACTTTAAAAAATGTTGATCTAGTGGTGGTTCATACTGCCCCATCAGAATCTAATTTTAGTAGGGTAAATGACCTGGTATCCGGAAAATTCCACATAAAACAGGTAACCCTTGATGAACTTGGCACCAACCCTGAACTTACCGCAGCAATGGAGGGGGAAGGAGTTTTACTCCATGGTAAATCTGTGGATATAACTGCCGAGGGCATGAATCTAAAGTCGCGCATCATATTGACCTATGACACCACCAAAATGAACCAGAACGATAGAAATAAACTTAATCGCGCTCTTTATGGGGGTATATCCACTTACAAAAAGGATGGGGAAAGAATTGTTAAGGAATACCCGGGAATAGTTAGCAAAATCAATGCACAGAAACTGGGTAAAGGTGTTTTAATGGTGGACCGCTTTAATTCATCCCTGGTGACCCAAACCCTTAAAACATTCCAGGCCCAGTGGAAAGAAATTCCAGTATGGACCTATTGATAACTTATCCTCCTTTCAGTCCTTTTCTGTACAATAAATAATATCTCGCAATTATAACCAGAAACACGACTAAAACCAGGAACAAAACAATCAAAGTAACTAAATTCATTTAAAACACCTCAAAATAATTAAATTCATTTAAACACCTTTTTTTTTATCTACTTGTGGTAGTAAATAATTGTATCCCTAAGTGATATGTGTATCCATAACTGATATCTTTTTTAGAATGTTGGGATGCCAGTAATGATCAAATGGAGAACTGGATAAAATATTAATCAGTCAGGGATTAAAATATTAACTGTATAGTGAATGCTTAACAGTAAAGAAATGAAACTGACCTTGTGGGGGGTGAAATTCACCTGCCATACAAATATTTTAATGAAATTAACTGATTAAAATATCAATGGGGGTAATACAGTTGAAAAAGGTTTTAAAACGGTTTTTAAAGGGGGATTCCCACTCCCTGGACGATGAAACTGTCCAGACTATTTTAAGGGATAAAGATGTCATTGTAAGTCCTGATACTCAAAGGGAGATTAGGATTCCACCGGGACAGCATGAGGATAACAGCTGGCCAGTGTTACATGCTGGGCAAGTGGCTAAGATTGTTCCTGAGAAATGGGAACTTGAAATAGGGGGCCTGGTGGATGAAGAGGTTAAACTCAATTACCAGGAGTTCATGGACTTACCCCGAGTACAGGTCTTCTCAGACATACACTGTGTCACGTCCTGGTCTAAATTAAACAATTTATGGGAGGGAGTGAGCACATCAACCATTAAAGAACTGGTAGGAATACGTCCCGAGGCTAAATATGTTCTGGTGCACGCCCATAAGAATTTCACCACCAACCTTTCCTTGGAGGATTTTTTTGCCCCGGATGTTTTACTGGCCACCCACCACAATGGAAATGCCTTAAGCTCTCCCCATGGAGGGCCGGTGCGCCTGGTTGTCCCCCGCCTGTACTTCTGGAAAAGTGCCAAATGGGTAACTGGACTGGAATTTTTGGCTGAGGATAAACGTGGATTCTGGGAGTCAGCTGGTTATCACAACCATGGAGACCCCTGGAAGGAAGAACGTTACAGCTGGCAGGAGAATTTAGAGTAAGATCTATTTTTTTTAAACCAAAAAAGAAGTTCCAGTCGGGAGATCCAGTTATGAAAGTTTTGTTTGTTGAACCTCCAAAAGTCCTGTGGTTTGTTATGGGTGAATACATGCCACCACCTCTGGGGATACTTCAGTTAGCCGCATATTTAGAGTCAAAAAATGATAAATGGGATATTTCCGTCCTGGATTGTCAGGCTGAAGGTTTGGGCTGGACTAAGTTAGAAAGATACCTGGAGCAGGCTGAAGCCGACGTGGTGGTGGCCAGTGCTCTGGCAACCTGCAACACCTATACTATTCTCCGCACACTGGAAATAGCAAAGAAGGTAAATCCTGAGGTTAAAACTGTGGTGGGAGGCCAACATTTCACCGCTCTAGCTGATGAAAGCCTTAAAATGTATCCAGAAATCGATTTCATAATCCGAGGGGAAGGAGAAGAAACTCTAAACGATTTGGTGAGGAATCTGGACCAAAAACTGCCCCTTTCTGGTGTTAAGGGGCTTTCATTTCGACACGGAACAGAGATTATTCACAATCCACCCCGCCCCCTCCTGGAAAATCTTGATGATCTCCCCTTCCCGGGTTACCACCTGGTGGAGGAACATATGGACAAGTATCATTTTAAAATGATGGCCTACTCCGGGGCGGGATATGCCCTGGTGGAGGCTTCACGGGGATGCCCCCATAAATGCACCTTCTGCTCCCAATGGCAGCACTGGCAGGGAAAATGGAGGCCTAAATCCCCAGGAAGAATTGCCGATGAGATGGAGCACATCTATAATGAGTACGGTGTCAGTTTCCTGTGGCTCACCGATGATAACCTGGGCCTGGGAAGCAGAACCAGTGCACTGTGTGATGAACTCATTAGCCGTGGAATTTCCCAGGATATCTCCTGGTTCCTCCAGGCACGGAGTGATGATATTGTAAGGAATCAGGACATCCTTCCTAAAATGAGAAAAGCCGGTAACTACTGGATAATGGCGGGACTGGAACGCCACGACTCCACGGCACTCATTGATTATCACAAGGGGATTAAAGCTTCGGATGCCAAGCTTTCCATGGATTTATTAAAGGAAAACGATATCTTTTCCCAGGCCACGCTCATCACCGGGGATCGCCGTGATTCCCATGAATCCATCCAGGAGTTAAGGGATTTTGTTAACTACGTGGACCCGGACATAGCTATTTTTATGATCCTGACACCATTTCCTGGAACACCCCTCTATGAAGCTGCAGTGAAGCAGGGATGGCTGGAGGATGATAACTGGGCCAACTTTGACATGGTTCATGCCGTTATGCCCACCCAACATCTTTCCACCACCGAAGTCCAGGAAGAATTATACCAGTGTTACCGAAGCTTTTACGGTAGTATGAAGAGGCGAGTTTCTGGATTGTTCTCCCGGAATAAATTTAAAAGACAAACCTATCGTTACATGGCTGGCCAGGGGCTAATGCAATCATTCCGAGACATGTATCAAATTTGAGGGATTCCCTTGGATAAAAAGTTAATGGATCACTATAATTCACGGGATCAGTCCCGTATTCTAATATTTATTTCTTTCATGGGTCTTTTCATCCTGTTAGGATTGTACCTATTCGCCCCGGAACCAGGAACTATTTACTGGTTTCAGAAACCCCTCATATTTACCATATTTGTGGCCATCTGTATTTTGGGAGGGCTGGCTACTGTATATCCTTCTTTCTGTAAAGGGGTGCTGGAATTTAGAAAAGAAGACTTTTCTACAAAAGGCTTCTCTACAAAAGATGATTGTTACCCCATATGTTTCCAGGGACACCACCCAGACTGTGGTCACTTTGAATCCCACACCTTCCGTATCCATGGAAAAAAATACTGCCCGGGGTGTTCCGGTCTGTTTGTGGGGGTGGTGTTGGCAGTAGCTTTTGTTTTAATCTATTATTTTAAAGGTATGCCTCTCTTATACGGTAATATTTCCTTTGGGATAGGGTGGGTAATGGTTTTTATATCCTTGTTATCCTTAACATTACGGGTAATGGGGACTAGATCAAAATTTACTGCCAATCTATTCCTGGTAGTTGGATCAGCGCTCTTAATCATTGGCCTGAACACATTTAAAGGCAATATACTGGTTGAATGTTATTTCCTTCTTTTAATAGTATTCTTTATATTGACCCGTACAGTTACTTCTAAAAACAATCATGAAAGGATCTGCCGCAGTTGCCAAAAAACAGGGTGTCTTTATGATTCATATTAATTTTTAGGAGAATTTTGAAAATAAATCTGAGAAAAATTTGAAAACACTTTAAGGAAATTTAAAAATAACTTAAGAAAGTTAGAAAAGAATTAGGGAATATAAAATAACTTTAAGGGGATTAGAAAAGAATTAAAGAAATTTAAAATACTTTACGAAGAATCATGAAAGAAATTAAGGAAATTGGAAAATAAATTTAAGGGAATTATATATATCTATAGAAATAGGGTTATATACCTCAATACAAAATAGGAAAATGGTTATTGCACCTATCAATCACCGATAATACTGTATTTATTCCAACAACCACTTATCCAGTGACGATTTATTTACTGCATTTATTTCCTATTTTAAGGGGACTTTTTGGTTCAACGTCTTTATTTTCTCTGGGAGCGGTAAACAGCACCGATCACTATTAACAGTCCAATGATGATGATAAACGCTGGCCAGACATATTGCCAGATGTTGGTAAAACCGGTAAAGGCGGTTACACCCACCAAGATTAATATAACTCCTCCAATGACAGGTCCTATAATGTTTCCATGGGGCAAACCGAAACATTCATTCTTCTGACGGTAGTAACGGTCGTCACGGTGATGTCGGCGCCTTCTATCATAATCAGTTACATCCCGTAATGGTTCTCCACATTTAGAACAAAATTCAGCATCATCTTCATTTTTAGTGCCACAGTTATGACAGTACACCATGGTCAATACCTCCTTATTTTAATCAGGAATATTTCATTTATTTCCCTGCTGCTTTTAAATCAACGTATAATGATATCTATTTCCCACTATTTATATTTACCAACATTTAATGCTTTAAATTATTCATATTTCATCTGGTCGATGTGATCTTGGAGGATATGTTAAATGTTCATCTTACAGCTCCGTAAACGATTCAAGGCCGCCGCTATCTCGTACTGGCGTGGTCTGGCCAGGTTATGGGGGTTCTTCCTGCCAGGGGGTGCCAGGTAATCAAGTCCATTCCGGTTAATTTCCTCATCCAAGTCATCCAAAACATTTTTCACGGTTACTGAAGAGTTTTTGTGGGGATAATTTCTGGCCAACTGGTAAAGAGCGTAGCTAATGGCTCGTGTTTGGCTGGATTCAACCAGCTGTTCCACCGATGACAGATCAACCATTAAAGCACCAATCATCAATGTGGAAATCCCACGGCTATCAAGTTTCAACCTTTGGCCCTTGTAGGGCTGTATTGATTCTGGACGGGGGTGGCGTTTTTGGTAATGAAATTTCCCTGGTGCTTCTGCTTTACGGTTAATGGGCATTTCCCGGGCAATGTTACGGGCATCCCTGGTTACATCCCGGGGCTGGTAATGGTCCATCATAATCACGGTATCTGCTTCCTGGAAGTAATCCCCTGATCCACCCATAACCAGTACCGTAGACACACCCTGATCATGGTAAAGCTCCCCTACCCGGTCAATGAATGGGGTAATGGGTTCCTTATCCTTGTTAACCAAACGCTGCATCCTTTCATCCCGGATCATGAAGTTGGTAGCTGAAGTGTCTTCATCAAACAGGAGAAGCTTTGAACCAGCTTCCAGGGCCTCAATGATGTTGGCGGCCTGGGATGTGGAACCCGATGCATTTTCCGTGGAAAAATCACTGGTATCCCCGACTCCCGGGGGGTTGTGGATGAAACTGCTGACATCTACCTTTTCAATGCGTCGTCCATCTTCAGCCCTGATTTTAACGGCGTCTTCTCTGGTTATCACTAGTTCCCGACCATCTCCTGGGAGGTGGTTGTACACCCCCAGTTCCACGGCCTGGAGCAGGGTGGATTTTCCATGGTAACCCCCGCCTACAATGAGGGTCACCCCCTCGGGGATTCCCATGCCCTGAACAAGATTTCCATCTGTTGTTTCCAGAGAAACGGTAATGGTATCAGGAGATCTGAATGCCACTGCACGGGGTAATGGTTTAGGGGATATGCCGCTTTCTCGGGGAAGGATAGAACCAGTGGCAATAAAGGCCACCAGTCCCTCCTTCACCAGCTGCTGGCGGATATGTTCTGCATCCTCGTAGCCCTGCACATGCCGTGCTATCTCCCGAGCAGGTAAATTCCCATAAAAACAGGAGCAAGAAACAATTTCAGGTAGTACCCGTGTTAATAGTTTTTGGGCTTCACTTCCCATTATCCTACGGCCACGGGCTGGTAAACCCAGTTCAAAACGTATCTCCAGAACACGGGGGCTGATGTTAACGCAGCTGCGCTCCATGACCTCCTGCCTACCCTGATCTATACGTAAGATTCCACTTTTACCACTACCTTTTCTTCCCTTCACCCTTTTTTCAATACCCTCCGCGAAGGCCCGTGAAATATAATCCTCCAGTGCAATTTTTCGGGTTTTATTCTGGTATAACTCCCGTGGAAATGAATGATCAGGGATTTCAACCCGCAGTAGGGAGGGGCTGGCAAAGGGATCGCGTTGCACATGATCTATAAAAAGTGTAAAATAATTAAAATCATAGCTACCCTTTAAATCCAGGTAAGCCTTGTATCCTCTTCCATCAATCCGATTGAGGATGGAAATTATTTCTTCTCCAATTTTCATCTATTATCCTCTGATTTTCCCTGTTCTTTTGTATTATTGTTAACAATTCTTTGATTATATATTTTTAGGGTTTTTGCACAGTTGCCATCATTCCTTTACATTCTTAAACCGGGTTATTTTGGCCTTAAATTGTTCTTAAAGGAATAGAAACTTTTATCTAATTTAATGTCTTTTAAGGGGAGGGGGCTGTGGTTTTCATTCACCATGGGAAAAAATAGAATCCTTTATTTATACCATCCTTTTTTATATATCTTTAAGAAAGTTATAAAGTACTTACTAAATTGGTAGTAGAGATCATAATAAGCACTTATTATAATCACCGGCTGTTGATTTAGGGAGTTATCATCACTGATTTAGGGAGTCAGAATAATGCCGAAAACTACATTTTTCAACCGTCTACACCGGATCAGAAATTATCTAGCGGGGGATGAAGAAGTCCCCATAATGTACGTTCATGCTTTGGTGGCAATTATTGGTAGTGTCAGTGTTCTTTTAATCATGCAATTCGGGGAACTGCCAATGTCCTCGGTGCAGCACAGTCTCCTGGTGCTGGTGGAGAAGGCATGTGTCATTGTGGTCATTGCCTATGTAATCAGTCGTTTAAGAGTTTTCACCGAAGTACTGGAGGGTAAATTCACTCTTAAAAATCAGGCCATCCTTATCGTTATTTTTGGAGCCATATCCATCTTTGGAACCTATTCCGGGGTGGATGTTTTCGGGGCTATGGCCAATGTACGGGATCTGGGCCCCATGGTGGCCGGACTCATCGGAGGCCCTATAATGGGTTTGGGAGCAGGACTCATCGGTGGCCTCTATCGTTTAAGTTTAGGTGGTTTTACCGCTGTTCCCTGTGCCATCTCCACTATTTTAGCTGGACTTTTAGCTGGGCTGATATTCCTTATCAACAAGCGTCATTTTGTGGGGATATTCTGGGCGGTGGTCTTTGCAGTTTTAATGGAATCCCTGCACATGCTGATTAACCTGGCCATTGCTCAACCGTATTACATGGCCCTGGCTGTGGTGGAGGAGCTCACCATACCTATGATAGTCTCCAATGCCCTGGGAATCTTTATATTTGCATTCATAATATCCAACCAGCTCCGGGAACGGGAGACCATCCGGCAGAGGGATCTCTATTTTGATGAACTGGAAAGAAAAAAACATGAGTTAGAGGTGGCCAACAAAATCCAGAAAAGTTTCCTACCCGAACAACTACCTGTAATTCCAGGTTTTAGTGTTGCAGCCTTCAACATGCCGGCACATGAGGAGGGTGGAGATTTTTATGATTTCATACCTTTATCTGAGGATAAAATTGGCCTGGTGATTGCTGATGTGAGGGGGGAAAGTTTTCCTGCTTCGCTGTTAATGGCACTTTCCAGAACCATATTAAGGGGGGAAGCCAGGAACCAGGATCCTCAAAAACTTATGAGATACCTTAATAACCTCATTGCGGTCGATATTGGTCCTGAAATATTCTTAACTATTTGGTATGGGGAGTTGAACCTTAACGAAAGGTGTTTAACCTATGTGAATGCCGCCCACATTCCACCTATAATATATCGCAATGAAACCAGCCAACTGGAGGAATTGGTTCGTGGGGAAAAATCATTGGGTAGACTGGAAAATATTGAACTGGAAAAAAACCGGGTAAAAATTGAAAAAGAAGACCTTTTAATCTTTTACAACGATGGTATGATTAAAGCATTGGAAGAACCAGGAGTATCTGGTGATGAGGTACTGCGAAGGCTGGTCTCCAGCAAACATAATCTATCTCCCCATGAACTGGTGGATGAGATGAGATTCAGGGTAATGGATTCGGGTATAAAAAGGGATGATCTGGCCCTGGCTATTTTAAAGGCAGATTAAATCTCTCGTTTTATCTTCTTTATAATTTTCATCCATTTAATCCTTTTATTATAGTTTATCCTTTAATTCTTTTTAAAATTTCATTTTTTTAATCTTTTTTTCTATCTTTTCTTATCCGATGGATTTACTCTAATAGATTATGTAACCAGGTTTTCCAGGAGGATCTTAAGGCCGATGGCAATTAAAATGGCTCCTCCTAGTATTTCTATCCGGTTTCCCAGGAAGTGACCCATCTTTTTCCCAATGTAACATCCCAGGAAGGATAATCCAAATGTTACCAGGCCTATAATCAGGATGGGCATTAGAATGGGGGTGTTAAGGAATGCGAAGCTTACTCCCACGGCAAAGGCATCTATACTGGTGGCCACCGAAAGAATTAAAATATCTTTCAGGGAAAAAACTTTACAAACATCTTCATCATCTTCTTCCCTTAAACCCTCGTAGATCATTTTTCCTCCAACCAGGAGTAGGAGGAGGAAGGCTATCCACGGGGCCCATACCTCTACCAGGGCTGCTAACTGTTCCCCGGCCAGCCATCCTGCCACGGGCATTAAGGCTTGGAATCCTCCAAAAAATAGGGCAATGATGAATGCATGTTTGAAATTACATTTTAAGGTCATTCCTCTGGTAATAGATACACTGAAGGCATCCATGGCCAGACCAACTGCCAGGAAAAACATAGAAAAAATATCCATAACTTACTTCATGTACTGTCCAGTATATATGATTATGGTCACTACTTTAGAATTTATGGTCACTACTTTAGGATCTTCACCAGAATAGGGTTTAAATTTTCATTAGGAAACAAATTAGACGTTGTACAGAATTAATTTCACAAGTAATTAAAGGGGGTGTTAGATTGGATCATAGCCAAAACAGAGGTCAGGGAAAAGAAAAATGGGGAAAGAATAAAGAAGAATTATTAGAAAGGGGGTTTGAACTTTTCCAGCGGGGAAGTTACCAGGTAGCTCTCTTATACTTTGATGATGCCTTAGAACTGGACCCGAATAATAGCCAGATATGGGATCTGCGGGGAGTTACCCTTTCCCACCTGGGACTGATGGATGAAGCCCAGGAATCCTTTGAAGTAGCCCTGGATATTAAACCAGATAATGCACAGGCCTGGTCTAACCTGGGAATTTTATATGCATCCCAGGGCCGGTTTGAAGAGGCGGTAAACTCCTTTGATCACTCCCTGGAGCTGGAAAAAGCTAATGATGAAGTTTGGAATAATAAAGGATCGGCATTATTTGGTTTGAAAAAATATAAAGAGGCCTGTGATTCCTTCACTAAAGCCACGGGGATCAATCCCCATAATGCACCCGCCTGGGCGGGTAAGGGTTCGGCCCATAACTTCCTGGAAGAATACCCGGAAGCCATCGCTGCCCTGGAACGATTCATTTACCTGGCATCCAGCACTCTTTCACCACAAGTTGAAGAAGCATGGGCCCTGTTATTGGAGTTAAAAATGAAAACAGCAGGCCAAAATAAAGAAGATAGTTTAAAAAGGGAGAAATAATAATCTAAATCACATTAGTTTAAATTTTAACTCATTATTATTTATTAAATTATTAGAACGCAGTTTTTAATAGGTTATGGTGTAAATATAATTTTTATAAAAATAAGGCTGTATAAATAGAAAGCTTCCAGAGATTAAGGGGGTTTGTAGGGGGGAAAAATGGCTTATATCTCTGGAAGCAAGTTTCTGGTTTCAACCAAAAATAGAGTTAAGCGCTAGGTTGAAACCTATATGGGGTTTTAACGTGTGTATATCCCCACTTTATAGTGTACATGAACCTAACTCCAACGTTGTTTCATGTAAAACTTAACATGAGAAATAACACACAATATGAGTGTAGTTACCACACCTTATATAAATGTTTCGGTTAATATCAATAACTAATTGGGATCAATAATCTGGGGGAGAATTTCCTTTAGAATTTCCATATTTTCTTTTCTAAGGGGTATTACCTGTCTTTCATTTTTATAATCAAATTTAAAGCGGGTAATTGGTGATCCATATTCAATATTTGAGATCTCACTTAAAGGGTATACCAGTACCTTACCCGTGCGTTCGGTGCCCCAAAAGTTTTTACGGTACTCAATCAAGGCATCTTTGGTTAATTCCAGGTCAAAGGAATCATCTTCTAAAAATAATACCGTCAGGGTAAGGTCCTTGTCACAGACTAAGCAGTTCAGGGAACCATCGGGGTTGGCCACTCCACATTCCGGGCAGATAAGTGTAAAAAGAACCAGGTCGGGATTAGCATCGGTAAACTCCGGATCATCAGGGTGATAACTCATACTCTAACCTGGTCTCATTTTACTATTAAAATTTTGTTAAACTTAGGAAAAAAAGAGATGTCCAGAGGAAGGGCGGCGGGGTTCTTCCTCAGGACAGGGTTTTGTTAAGGCGGTGGATAAGGCAAAATCCAGATGAACATCTTGTAGTATTTTTAATCAATATTCATATTTTATGGTAATGTTGTTCATCACCATTATGGATTATTACCTCATAACAATTTAGTTTTCACAAACACTTATAATATTGAAGTTGTTTGGTGATAATAATCACAAATTGCTTTCCAACCAAAATGAATTAACTCAAAACAAGCTATGGACTACAATAAAAGCAGTAATTCCTATATCATGGTGAATAGAGGGGGTGAATAGTCATTTTTCAGCCGCACTAATGTAAATAGGCAAAACTCCTGTCAATTATTACCTATTCGGTTATATAGTCATTTTAAATCTTTTTTTTCTCCGTCGTTATCAGGGTTTATCCTGAGTCAGGAGTCCAGTCAGAAATATCAGTGGCTATACCGATCCGGCGATAAATTTCCTTATTCTGATTTATAACTGGATATGCCCGGACTTTTATTCGACGTTTTTCTCCATCGGGACGTATGACACTGCATTCAATTCCTTCTCTATGGGAGGTGGTTTTACCATTTTTTGCAAAAATGTAGGAGATGAATTTTTCCTGATCACGGGGATGGATGGATTCAATCCAGGAACGAGGGTTCTGATAAAGGTTAGAGATAGATCGTCCCCATATTTTATGGTATGATTGGCTCATGTACAGTATCTGTCCAGTAAGTGGGTCAATAATCCAGAAAACTTCGTCAATATTCTGGGACATTAACTGGAATATATCCTCCCTCATCTTCAATTTAAATTCATCCAGTTTCCTCTGGGTAATATCCCGGATAATGAAGGTGGTATAAACGTTACCTTCTGCTTCCCACGTGTTCAGGGACATTTCAAGTGGAAATTCACTCCCATCTTTCCGCATACCAAATGATTCGAATATATTCCCCACACCCAGGTCATCCTGGTGGAAAAAGTCTAGTTTAACCTGAAACTCTTCCATGTATCGCTGGGGAATGAGGGTGTCTATGTACTGGCCCATTATTTCTTCGGCTCGGTAATCAAAAATTCTTTCTAGGCTGTTGTTGGAAAATATAATCCTTTCTTCACCATCAATGATGATAATGGCATCCACTGCTGTCTGGGCCAGGTTTCGAAACTTTTCTTCACTGGTCTTCAGGGCATACTCCACCCTTTTCCTCTCAGTAATATCATTCAAGACACATATCAAACCGATTATCCGGTTTTTATTATCTTTTATGGCATTAGCCTGCATGTATGCCGGGAAAATCCGACCAGATTCAGTAACCATCTCCAGCTCCCCATCCCATCTGTTACCATTCATAATGGTCTGGTATATGTATCTCCCCAGCTCCAAATCGGCAAATAGCTTCACTGGTCCCAGGGGGATGTTCAGCTCCTCCACTGAATATCCGAATAGTTCGTTAAAGGCCCGGTTCTGATAAAAATTAGCACCATCCGGCATGGCTATGCTAATGGCATCCCCGGCACCTTCAATGCCAGCCAGTATCCGTAATATCTGACGTTCAGTTTTTTTGCGCTCGGTGATATCCCGGGATATGGCCATGATCATCTCCCTTCCCTGCAGGGTGAACACATGATTGCTGATCTCGGTGGTGAGCAGGCCACCTTCTTTGGTAACATGAATTGCTTCAAATGTGGCTTTTCCCTTGGAATTAATGGTTCTCATGACTTCGTACAGTTTTTCCTTTGTTTCGGGGGTTATGACATCCAGGGGACCCATTTCAAGTAGTTCTTCCTTGCAGTAACCCAGTCTCTGGCAGACCACATCGTTAACTTCATAAAATTTACCGGGAGAACCATCTTCCTCAATCAGATGCAGGGATATTCCATCGTTGGCATTGTTGAACACTTCACGGAACTTCTCTTCACTCTTTTTCAGGGCATTTTCCACCATTTTCATGGGGGTGATATCCCGGGCAATGAGCTGCACTGACCCTACCTCTCCATTTTTCAGGGGCATGGGCTGGATGTTGGTACTGAAAAAATATTCTTTACCTCGGATAATGGATTTATTCTCAAAAATACGGCCCTCACCAGTATCTATAACCTTTTTTATATTGTTCATTTGTAAGTCGGCGATTTCCGGGGGGAAGAGTTCCCACATGGTCTTTCCCTGGAATTTTTCTTCTTCACAGGAAAAGAAGATGGCTGCACTTTTATTCACCAGGGTAAATTTTCCCTGGTAATCAACAATGGCAATGGGATCATCGGCATTTTCAATTAAAATACGGTATTTATTCTCACTTTCGTGGAGAGCCCGTTCCACATTCTTCTTGTAAAAGGCGGTTTGCATTGTTAATATAAATTCGCGGGGTTCAAAAGGTCGTGATAAGTAGATTTCCTTCTGGTTTATCTGGATACCTTCCAAGGTGTTGTTAGAGTTGGAGGTAATAAAAATTAATGGAATATCTAATTCTCTAATTTTTTCTAAAATAGTGTGCAGCTGGATATTATCCTGTAGCTTCTCATCCATTATAACAAGGTCTAATGAAACCGGATCAATGGACTCCGGATCAACCGGGTTATCTTCTGTTTTTACCTTTGAATTTTCGCAGTGTAACTTTTCCCACCCCTGATTTTTCCAGTTAAACACTGTGATGAGAGGGTGATTACTGTGGGCGAGGGTCTGGATAATTTTACCAGTCTCAGAATCATCTGTCATGGCGAGAATTAGGATTGGTTCCGGCATGATAATTACCAGTTTTTGTTGGTTTTCCTACATGTTATTAATTACTAATGGGGAAAAAATGGAAAGTTATAATAACCAAAAATAATCACATCCACATAATTATTACTTTCCCTGGATATTATTTTTAATTAAACTAATAATAATAGGGTGAGAATCGTTAACCGGGGTCAATTAATACTCTTTCTTTGGTTCATTTTCTCCAGTCCCTATAAATGAAATCATAGGGTTTTATATTCTACTTCTTTTAAAATAAATTCTAAATTTCACTCATTTTAATAATACACTCAGAAGGGTTACTATATTTACAGGCAATGATAACATGGCGAGTACAAACAATTACGTGGTTGACCTCCAGGAGGAAGATAGGGCCATTGAAAAAATTGGGGGCAAAGCACTTAACCTGTGCAAGATGTCATCCGCCGGGTTTAAAGTCCCCTATGCATTCGTGGTTTCCGTGGATGCCTACGATTATTTTATTAAAAAAGAATTAGAATCAGAGATATCCCAAATACTAAATTCTATTGATTTTAACAGTGAAAAATCCATAGCTAGGGGATGCTCTTCCATAAAAGACATTATAACCAGTGGAACGTTGCCTACCAATTTAAGGGAAGAAATCCAGCAGAAAATAGAAGATCTTCCCCCGGGATACTATGCAGTGCGGTCCTCGGCAGTGGCCGAAGACCTTCCAGATGCCAGTTTCGCCGGGCAACTGGACAGTTTCTTAAACACGGCCCGGGAAAATATTTTAGAGAGAGTAGTTGATTGCTGGGCATCCTACTGGAATGATCGTGCAGTTAAATACCGTCATGATTCATCCATTGGACATTTAGACACTGAACTAGCTGCGGCGGGGATAGCGGTGGTGGTGCAGAGGATGGTTAACGCCGATATTAGTGGGGTGATGTTTACTGCCAATCCAGTCAACGGAAGCAATGACATAGTTATTGAATCCACGTGGGGCCTTGGTGAAGCAATAGTCTCGGGGATAGTTTCACCAGATTCCTTTGTTCTGGGAAGAGAGGGCAATCTACTTGAAAAAAACATACAATCAAAGGACCAGGGATATTTCCTTAAAAATGGTGAAAACAGGTTAATACCCATTCCTGAAGATAAACAAAAAAAATCAAGCCTCAATACAGAAATACTTAAAAAATTACTGGCTAAGGGAGTGGAACTGGAGGAATTTTTCGGTGTACCCCAGGATATTGAATGGGCATTGGAATGTGGGGAAAAGGAAGCCCAGATATATATACTGCAGTCACGTCCCGTTACCACCCTCACCGGTGAGGGGGATGATATTTTGTGGACCCGGGCCTATGGAGATGAGTATTGGGCGGATGCCACCACCCCTCTCTTCTACGATGTCATGGGGAAAATGCTCACTGACTACGTGAACCATGAGGGTGCCCGGATAATGGGTTATAAAGAAATCACCGACACTGAACTTCTGAAACTCCATAAATCGAGGGTTTACTTCAATAGTTGGGTTTTGGAAAAGGCTTTTTCCTACTATCCTAAATTCGCCCGGTCCCAGGAACTGTTGAATTACTTCCCCCTGGAGGATCAAAAAAGAATATCCCAGTACCCCTCCATACTGCATAAAACCCTCCTTTCCCAGATTTTAATAGCCATCCGCGACCCAGACGGAATGATGCACCGCACAGATAAGGCCTACCGGAAATGGGCCCAGGGATTCATTCATAAGTGTTCATCCTTCGATGAAACTAACCTGGAAAAACTCACTGACCAGGAACTACTCACCCTCTACATGGATATAGAACAGTCCGGTATCAAACATTACCAGTTGATACGATACGGCATGGTCTCTCATTCCATAGCCACCAACCTCATGGTTAAGAACTGGCTGGTGAAATGGCTGGATGATGTGGATGGCTCCCTCTACGCGGGGTTGATCTCGGGGTTGGATGATAACAAAACAGTGGAGATGAACATCAGCCTTTCAGATCTGGCCCAAATTTTAAGAAAAGACCAGGATTTACTGCAGAAAATCAATGTCATTGACGATTTGGGCTCCTTGAGTAATTCTGATGTTGAAGATTTAATTTCCTCTAATCCATCCTTTAAAAAAGAATTCCACCAATTTATCACTGATTACGGGCACCGTTCCAACACCCGGGAAATATTGTACCCCCGTTGGAGGGAAGATCAGGCCTATGTACTGAGTGTCATCAAACTCCTCTCTTCATCTGACCTTGATCTTCGCAAAAAGGAACTGGAAAGCCGTGAACATAGATTTAAAACGGAAAAAGAAGTATTAATGAGGATTAAAAAGGTGAGAGGTGGGTTTTTAAAGGCCAAACTCTTCTTCACAGTCTTGAAACTGGCCCAGACCTATCTGACCTTCCGTGAAAATCAGAGGTTCTACTTGGATCACCTGCTTTTCCGCCAGAGACTTATGCTCCTGGACTTCGGTCGCAGATTAAAGGAGAAAGGAGTCCTTGATGCGGGGGAGGATGTATTCTTCATATATGAAAAGGAATTATTCCAGTTTTTCTCCATAGATAACCCGGGAGTACAGGGAAGTGTTACTTCCCAGTTAATAGATGATTCCCAGTTAAGGGATGAGATTCTAGAAAGGAAAAGAGAATTCTACCGGTACCAGTGGTCATTACCACCAAAATTCTTGAAAAACGGGATTGAATTTGATGATACAGTTACGGAATACGATGCCAGTGCAGTTTACGGTGCAGCAGCCAGTCCGGGTATATTCCAGGGAGTGGCCCGGGTGGTGGAATCCATTGAAGGTTTATCTCACCTGGAAGATGGTGAAATTCTCATAACCAGTAACACTGACCCGGCCTGGACAGCGGTATTCTCCAAGATAGGGGGTCTAGTCACTGAAACCGGAGGAATCCTATCTCACGGTGCAGTCATATCCCGTGAATACCGAATTCCTGCCGTAACTGCAGTAAAAGGAGCCACTAAAATTTTTAAAACCGGGGAAAGATTAATAGTGGATGGTAACGATGGAGTGGTATACAAAAAGGAATAGAATGGGAAATTAAAGCGGTGAAAAAAGAATTGAAATGATTTTTTAAAATCAGGGACTGATTTGTCTTCTCCTAAATGAGAACTTATAAGTGAATATTTAAAATTTAAATGAATATCAGAAAATCTGTGGAAGGGTTGATAGTTATGGATGGTCAGGAAGAACTGAAAAACCACGAAGAATGGAATGAAAGCTACTATTTTAATTTTTATGATAGAAAAAGCGAAATAACCGCCTTCATGAGAATAGGGAACAAGGTCAATAAAAATGAAAAGTCAATGTTCTTCTTTTTAATGACCCCCCAGCAGACAGCAGGGATTAAGCTGGAAACACCCTGTGATGATAAACCCTTAAGCATTGCTGGGTTAGAGTACCAGGAACTTGGACCAGGGAAATGGAATCTCCAATTCAATGGTTCTATCTTTAATCCACTGGAAAAGGTCCCCACCGAGTTCAAGGTTAAGATGGATGTGACCTGGCAAGCTCTAAACCCGGTTATGGATTACGTGGACTGTGTGGATGAAAAACAGGCTGAAATGTCCTCCAATGTGGCCTCCGAACACTATGAACAGTTCGGAAGAGCACAGGGTATAATCGAGATTGATGGTGGATCATTCCCGGTTGAAGAGGCACTGGGTGAAAGGGATTTAAGCCGTGGTGTAAGGGAATGGGGATCCCCCAAGATGTGGATGTGGATTAACAGTGAATTCTCACCGGAAGAGGCCTTTAACGTGACCAAACTCTCCACTGATGAAGGAGATGTGGACGCCGGATATTTCTACACGAACTCCGCCAACCAGCCACTGGTAAAATCAGATATAGATGTAAAGTTCAACCATGGAATCCCCTCTAGATTCAGTATGGTTCTGTACGATAAACAGGGATCACAGTACCCGGTGGAGGGGGAAGTGGTTAGAATGGGGATGGTACCCGTGGATGAGCAGATGATCCTCATAGAAACACTCTCCAAATACCAGTGGGAAGGTAAGGAAGGTTATGGTATAGCGGAGTTTCTGGTTCCTAAACCATAGGGATCAATCTTTTTATATTCTTTATTTAGCAGTGATTCAACTATCTTCTCAATTCTGCTTTCTTACTTTTTTTCATATCATTGATTGATAATCAGAATCTTAGGGTACTGAAGTTAGGAAGTGAATGAAAATGGTTAATTTTTAAATTTTTAAAAATTCAGGGGTCCTGTTGAAAGTTGAGATCTAAATAATTTACATACTTCGCTAAACGTGAATTTAACGAAGTCAATCTGGTGTAAGTAATCATTTTTCCTAGGAAACTATTATTTCCTAATGATTTGCTAAAATGAGCCAAACTGCTGATGTTTGTACTAGTTAGGCTATATGTGATGATCATTTTACACCACTTTCTAGTTTTTTATTTTTAGGGACAAAAAATTTTATTCTACCATCAGTCTCTCATGTGAATTTTTTTAATCTATCCAAAAAAAAAATTGTGAATCAAAAAAATTGTGAGATTTTGGAAAAAATTTGAATGTAAAATTTGAATCCTGGGGCGATGAAAAAAAATTATTGTATATATTGGTTAGGTTGGTTAGGGTAAAAATTGATAAATAAAATAATTATTCACCCCTCTTTTTATATTCCAGATAGTTCTCTGGATACCTCCCCAGGACCAGATCCATTATTCCCTGGTTTTCCAGTTCCTCAATGATTTTGGCCCGAAACTCCAGTTCAGCTTGGGCCTCGTCCAGGAGGTTTTTGGTTACAAAGAGGCGGTGTTCAACTTTGTGATGTTTACGCTGGAGTTCCAAGTAGTTGTTGAGTTTTACATCCAGTTCTTTGCGTTCAAATTCTTCTATCTGTTTTTTAAGCAGCTTTTTCTCTTCAATCACATCCAGGATTATCTCCTGGTTGGTGTTGATCTTGTCTTTAAAAAACTCGATCTCCGATTCATTTTTAGCTAATTTTGCCTCCAACTCTTTGATCCGTTTTTTATCATCAGTTGATGTTGTCTCCTGCACGGGATTATCTTTCATGGAAACCTCCTTGGAAATGCTGCTTAATATCCCCACATAACTCCAATAGAATCATAACTATTCATATTATAATTTGATCTTTAATTTTATCTGTAATTAATATTCCATTTATAATTACATAATAATACCCGTCAGTCAAAGATCAAGATCCTGTGGAACTTCTATAGAAAAAAAAACAATATTCGATATTCAAGCTAAAAATTGGTTTTAATTTTAACTTAATAAATTAAAAATTATTTTTGTTATACTAATATAACATGTTATATTAATACTACAAAACTTATTAAATCAAGGGTGATGTTTAAAAAATTTTAATTATCAAGGAATTAAAGAATAATAATTGCCCATCTCTTTTTGCATACTGTTAAATTATCGCAATATGCTTTGTTAGATGTATACCAAAATACTAAGATGGGGTGCTTTTTCTTAAAAACTTTTCTTCTAATAATATATTTATGGAATTTTTCATGTTTTTGCCAATTTCATGTGTTATCCATTTTATGTTTTTTTCCAAATAAATTTATGATTCTGTAAAAACATAGTGTAATCTAAGATTTTTTGGAGGTAAAAAAACATGCCAGTTATAACCATAGATGTTCCTCCCATGAGCAAGGAACAGAAAAAAGAGATGGTAGATAAATTTGCCAAGACTGCCAGTGAGATACTGGGACTTCCAGTCCAGTCCATTGTGACCATAATACGGGAAGTTGAAGCAGAGAATGTGGGAGTGGGAGATAACCTGCTCTGTGATATCCCCCATTAAATACTCTCTATATTTAAAACAGCTAAGCATTAATTAGGTAGAAACACTCTCCATTAGAAACACCCCCCCATATGTGACGGCGATAAAATGTCTGAAGACACTTCCCCAGAATCTGAAAATACCCTGAACCACCTTAAAGATGAAAAAAGCCCCTATCTACTCCAGCACAGAGACAACCCTGTGGATTGGTACCCCTGGGGTGAGGAGGCATTCCAAAAAGCTAAAGATGAGAATAAACCAATATTCCTTTCCATTGGTTACTCCACCTGTCACTGGTGCCATGTAATGAGCCGGGAATCATTCCAGGATCCGGAGATAGGCCAGCTCATTAACCAGGTCTTTGTACCGGTTAAGGTAGACCGGGAGGAGAGACCAGACATTGACAGTATTTACATGACGGTATGCCAGATGATCACCGGCAGTGGCGGCTGGCCCCTTACTATCATCATGACTCCTGACTTGAAACCCTTCTTCGCTGGCACCTACTTCCCCAAAGATACCGGACCCCGGGGAACTGGCCTCAGAGACCTCATACTCAACGTCCATGAACTTTGGGAAAACCAGGAGGGCGAACTCCTAAAATCCGCTGATGAATTAACTGTTTCCCTGGAAAAAATATCCCAGGGAAAGCCCGGTGACTCTTTACCCCCAGAAATAATAACCCAGACCTACCATTCACTCCAGGAAAACTTCGACCAACAATACGCTGGCTTTGGAACCAACCAGAAATTTCCCACCCCACACCACCTCCTCTTCCTTTTAAGGTACTGGAAACAAACCGGTGAAACTGAAGCATTAAATATGATTCAGGAAACATTAAAAGCCATGCGCAAAGGTGGAATATATGACCACATCGGTTTTGGATTTCACCGTTACACTGTGGACCAGCAGTGGATCATCCCTCACTTTGAAAAGATGTTATACGACCAGGCCCTACTGGCCATGGCCTACACCGAGGCCTACCAGGCCACCGGGGAAACTGAATATCGGGAAACTGCCGAAGAAGTCCTGGAGTACATTTTAAGGGACATGCGATCACCAGAGGGTGGTTTCTACTCTGCCGAGGATGCCGATAGTGAGGGGGAAGAAGGTAAGTTCTATCTGTGGACTGCTGAAGAAATCCAGGACCTATTGGGTCCTGAGGATGGAGCACTCTTCCAGACGGTCTACTCAATTTCCCCCGAAGGGAACTTCAAGGATGAGGCCAGGGGTATTAAAACTGGTAAAAACATACTACACCGAACTAAAACCTGGGATGAAATTTCAGCTGAACTGGAAATACCTTCAGACCAGCTGTGGTGGAAGATGGAGCATGCCAGGGAAGTACTCTTCCCGGCACGTGAAGCACGGATACATCCCGGTAAGGATGATAAGATACTCACTGACTGGAATGGGCTGGTTATCACCGCTTTATCCATTGCTGGAAGAGTATTTGGCAGGGAAGATTATCTGGTGGATGCAGGAGAGGCAGTTGACTTCATAATGACTCATCTTCACAGTCAGGGCCGGTTACAGCATCGCTGGCGTGAAGGTGAATCGGCAATTGAGGGAAACCTTGATGACTATGCCTACCTAATCTGGGGGTTACTGGAGCTTTACCAGGCTACATTCCAGGCAGAATACTTAATAGCAGCCCTAAAACTTAACCAGACCCTTACCAAACACTTCTGGGACAATGAGGAAGGTGGATACTATTTCACTCCTGACCATGCCCCTCAAATCTTGGTAAGGCAGAAAGAAGCCTACGATACAGCACTCCCCTCTGGAAATTCAGTGCAACAGATGAACTTGGAAAGACTGTACCTTTTAACCGGAGAGAATAACTTCAGAGAAACCTCCGAGTCACTGGAAAAGTATTTCTCCCCTACCATGAAGCAGACACCAGCTGCTTTCACCATGTTCCTTTCGGCCATCATGTTCCAGACCAGTCCCTCCTTCGAAGTCACCATCCTGGGGGAAAAAGACAGCCTGGATACTCAGGGGATGTTAAAAGCTTTACAGAAAGAATATCTGCCCCAAGTGGTTTTGGTACTCAAATCATCCAGTGATGATCTAATAAAAGAGCTCATTCCCTCTCTAGAGAATAAAACCATGGTAGGCAACCAGGCCACAGCCTATGTCTGTGGGGATGGCACCTGTCAGGCACCAGTTAACACCCCGGAAGAATTAATAAATCTTTTAAAATAGGAGTAGATCTTTTAATAGAGGAATAGGTCTTCTTTAATGGTGTAGATCTTCTATATGGGATATGTCTCTTAATAAGAATAAATCTTCTAAATAGGCCCCATCAATGATTATTCCTATGTAAATGATAGTTCTTAGCTTCCCATTGATTATTCCTGAGGAAGAGGAACCAGTTTGGAGTATAAGAATTTGATGTTACGGTTTAAAAGACGAGAAAGCTCCCTCATCCGACCAGCATCACCCTGCAGGATGAAAAGCTCCAGACACTGGTTCTCCTGCAGGTGACTGTGTATCTGGGTGTTGATAATATCCTCAAAATTATGCTTGATCTGGGTGACCTTATCCTCTGACTTTTGGGGATGGATCAAAATGAGTATGGAATGAATATGGCCTTTTAAATTCTTTTTTTCATCATTATCAGCGATTAAAAGACGAGTACTGGCTCTGAATATTTCAGATCGGCCTGAAAATCCGATTTCATCCTTCAGGGCATCTATCTCCTCCAGGAGTTTATCACCGAGTGACACACTGATAATGGCCATAACTGTGGATATTAATAAAATCATATAAAAACCTTGCTAAATTTTATTAAGAAAATTTATAAATATTAATAAAACCAGATATTAAGTCATAAATTATTATTCTGGTACCATGATGGAAAGGAAAAAAATTCTGATTATAATCCTACTAATATTAATTCTGGCCATTTCGATAACTCTTTATTTTTACACCTTCACCGGTAATTCTACCCCCTCTCCCAGTGACAAGATAGGGGTCGTGGTTACTGTGGGGCCCCAGGAAGAATTTGTAAAAAGGGTGGGTGGCGACCGGGTGAATGTAACGGTCATGGTACCACCCGGGTCAGACCCCCACACCTACGAACCCCTGGCGGAGCAGATGAAACAGGTTCAGAATGCCCGGATATATTTCCAGGTAGGATCCGACGTGGAATTTGAATTAACCTGGTTGGATAAACTGCGAAGCATGAACCACCAGATGAAGGTAGTTAACAGTTCTGCAGGAATCCAGCTTATCCCCAACACCGCCGAATCGGAAGCAGGAAGCGACCCCCATGTATGGGTTTCACCCAAAAACGCCAAGATAATGGTGGAAAACATTTACCCGGAACTGGTAGAAGTTGACCCGAAAAACAGGGATTATTACACTAAAAATAGGGATGAATATTTAAGTGAGCTAGACCAGCTGGATAAAAACATCACAAAAACACTATCTGGTAAAAATAATACCATCATAATGGTTTACCACCCCTCATGGGCCTACTTCTGTAAAGATTATAATCTGCAGCAGCTAGCCATTGAAAAGGAAGGGAAGGAACCCACATCCCAGGACATTGTCAAACTGGTGGACACGGCCCGTAAAGAAGGTATTATGGTAATATTCGCCTCTCCCGAGTTTTCCACTTCCAACGCCCAGACAATTGCCAGTGAAATTGGTGCCAAGGTGGTCTCTGTAGATCCACTCAGCCCGAACTATCTGGAAAACATGAAAAAGGTGGCAGTAGCATTTGCCAGTTCTTAAAATAAAGGTATATTCATTTTTCAAACGATATCCTCGAGATATGATAAATAGACAGGTTATGGTGTAATGGCGACAAACATTGTTGAAATGGAGAATGTATCGGTAAGCTTTAACCAGCAATCCATTCTCCAGGAAGTTAACCTCAACATTAGTGATGATGATTTCCTGGCCATAATAGGCCCCAATGGGGGTGGTAAAAGCACCCTCCTCAAGATTATATTGGGACTTTTAAAGCCAGATACCGGAAGGGTAACCGTATTTGGCAAACAACCCGGAAATCCCCATAACCCTATTGGCTACCTCCCTCAACACGTATCCTTCGATCCGGACTTTCCCATAAACGTCTTTGACACCGTGTTATCTGGCCGGTACCACGGGGTTTTCAAGGATTATTCTCGGGAGGATAAAGAAATGGTGGCAAAGGCCCTGGAAGAAGTGGAGATGGGTGATTTTTCCCACCGCCAGATTAGTAGACTTTCTGGGGGGCAGATGCAACGGGTTTTCATTGCCCGGGCACTGGTGCGCCAGCCTAAATTACTGCTCCTGGACGAGCCCATGGCCAGTATTGACCCTAAAATGCAGAACTCATTCTACCAGCTCCTCGCCCGGTTAAGGGAAAGAATGGCCATAGTACTGGTCAGTCACGATGTGGGAGCGGTGTCCACTCAGGTGGATAACATCGCCTGTTTAAACCAGAAACTTTACTACCACGGGCCAGTTGAGGGTTCAGAAAAGGGATTGGAAGCGGTTTATCAGTGCCCCATTGGATACATAAGCCATGGAATCCCCCACCGCATATTAAAAGACCATTAATATTATATAAGTTCAAATTTCGTAAATAAATCAGAAATAATACACAAGGAATAAAATAGGAAGGGAAATGATATATTGACGGGAATTCTGGAGTACACCTTCATGCAGAATGCCTTCCTGGCCGCTATCCTGGTGAGCGTGGCCTGTGGAGTGGTGGGTACCTACGTCGTGGTTAAACGCATAGTCTTTATCAGCGGGGGCATATCTCATGCAGCCTTCGGGGGAATTGGTCTGGGATACTTCCTGGGAGTTAATCCCATACTCTCGGCCATACCCTTCAGCTTAGCTTCTGCTCTAATCATGGGATTGACCAGTAAAAAGGTAAAAATTAGTGAAGATACAGCCATTGGGATTCTATGGAGTCTGGGAATGGCTATTGGTATTATATTTATAAATTTAACCCAGGGATACGTTCCGGATCTCATGAGTTACCTCTTTGGGAGCATTCTCACTGTACCCTTCAGTGATCTGCTGATAATGCTTGTCCTGGATATAATCATCATTATCACCGTTATTTTATTCCAGAATGAATTCCAGGGAATATCCTTTGATGAAGAATTCAGCCAGGTCATGGGCATGCCTACCACCGCCATCTACCTACTCCTCTTATCCCTGGTTGCCCTCTCCGTGGTGGTTATGATAAAAGTTGTGGGTATAATACTGGTAATTGCCCTTTTAACCATCCCGGCAGCTATTGCCAAACAGTACACCTACCATATGGGGCGGATGATGGTAGTGGCGGTGATACTGGGAATGATATTGACCACTGGTGGCCTGTATTTATCTTATCTTTTCAATCTGGCTTCCGGTGCCACCATTGTTCTGGTTCTGGGATTGGGATTCTTGATTTCGGTGATAATCCAGAGATTGATAAAAGATTGATAATTCTGTGGCAGGAGTATAAAACACGAAATGATAGAACTAAGGAGATATGATAATTTACTAATCATTAAGATACTTATACTAATGTTAAGTAATGCCAGGGTGGGTAAATGGTACGAAAAGATAAAATCAAGGTTGTTTGCACGGGACTCATGGTTGCACTGTTTATCCTGGTATCTATCACCGGAGCATCCTACGCGGATGTGGTTAATCCTGGAGAAAAGACCATACCCTACAGTTACCAGATAGCCAACATTCAAGATTATCCCGATTACGTGTTAATTCTTCACGGCACTCCCAATCCATCCCTGGAAGTTTTAAACTCATCAGAATTCAGTTTTTACAAGTTAAGCACCTGTTCCATCTATGCCGTCCCTTCCAGTGTTTACCAGGAGGTGCAGGTGAACCAGATGAATGATACCAGGGTATCTGAATTTCTTAACAATGATAGCCGGGTGGCCCGTTCTGATCTAGAACTGGAGGGACTCTACGACACAATAAACGAGGGAAACTCCCTGGAAAGTGCTCTTACCCTACTCAAAATCCGGTCCATCCAGGGTAATACCCTGAACATCCAGAAGGAGAAGATCATCTACACCTACAGTAACGGTCAAAGGATTGAAAAGCCCTTCCAGAACCAGAACCAGACACCGGAGCCTCCAGTTATAGGGCAATCATGGGACTTATATCTATACTTTGTGGTGTTACCCCTCCTAGCCCTGGCAGTTATCCTTTTCATCTTGATCAGAAGAAGATCAAGTTAATCCTTTGTATTAGTAAATCACTTCTTAAGCAAGTTAATCCTTTCTCCGTTAAGTAAATCACTTCTTAAGTTAAATCACGTCAAATGTAAACCAGAAAAATCGTCAAATGTAAATTCAAGACAATGTCCCATCTCCTCCTACCCTGGATATTAACTGTATTTATTGAATTTGCCATAATATGGTTGTTTATTCGAAAAGAACCTGGAAAACTTCTAGTTTATTCCCTGCTAATTAACTCCCTTACCCTACCCCTGGCCACTTACAGTTACATATACATCTACCCTAATCTGCTGTTAATCGAGGCTCTGGTAATTATGGTTGAGTTAGTATTCCTCAAATTTTTACTGGAGACAACCTATACTCAAGCACTGGCCATGTCCCTAACTGCCAATGTAGGCACTTTCTTGGTGGGATGCTTCCTTTTAAATTAGGAGAGGATTTTCATTAAATTCATTACCTTTTAAACTTGGTTTTTTTAAAAAGTTTTTAAATTTATTTCTTCTTAATAGATTGGTTACAATTTATAGGATAAAAATAGCATTATTCCTAAAATAATTTCCTTGATCTTTGATCAGTATGGTAATAGTAAAAATTTTAAGCAAGTACTCACATATAATTTAATCACACAACTTCCTTAGGAATACCCGAGATGCTCCTGGTGGGAGCTGCCCGAGATATTGCTAGAAAAGTCTGTTTTTAAAAAAAGGGGGAGGGATTTAATGAAAAAGTATTTGTTACCGGCAATGTTTTTGTTTTTGATAGCCATAGCCTTTAGTGGAACTGTATCGGCTGAAGCAACCATCGACACTTACTATATCAATGAAGATGGCGATGAAATTACCACCGCCCAGGTAAATGACAACATTGAATACCTGGCTGAAGTTCAAAACGATGGAACTCAAGTTGATGATGCCACTGTAATGATCGATGTAAATTCCAATATCTACTGGGGTAATTACGCTGCATACGAATCACTGGATGGTGGAACAACCTGGACTGAAAACCCATCATCTGTAACCCGCGTGGGTGATGTCATCACCTGGGATATTGGTACCCTTGCCGCTGATCAGCTGGCTATCCTAAATTTCCATGGTACAATGCTCAATGCTGGTGTTGAAACTTTAACTGCCACGGTATACGATGGTGAAACAGTCATGGATTCATCAGTAGCCACTCTTACAGTCACTGAACCAGCTACAGCTCAGGGAGCATCCACAGTTGCAGCCTCTAGTTCCAGTACTGGATCTACCGTACCCATGCAGGAAACCGGAACTCCACTAGCCTTACTGGCCTTGGCCTTTGGCTTGGTGTCTACTGGACTTGTCTATTCTAAAAAACAACAGTAAAATAACATCATTAAACCAATTACTCTTTTTCTTTTTTAAATATTCATTCTAATTAAATTAAAAAGGATTATAATGAATTATGAACCTTAAAAGGATTATATTCTATTAATTTTAAAAAAATAATTAAAAAAATAATATATGATACTTAATTTACTTCTTTTCCAGTGATTTAACACCATTGGAGGTGGCAATGAGGACCTGGTCAGCTATACCGGCAAAAATTCCGTTTTCCACCACACCGGGTATACTGTTAAGTGCTATCTCCAGTTCATATGGGTTGGGTATGTTCTTGAACTGAACATCCACCACGAAGTTATTGTTATCAGTTATAACTGGACCATCCTTCATCTGGGCCATCCTCAGGGAAGGTACTCCACCAGCAGCTTTCACCCATTCAGTAACCGGTCGGTAAGCAGAAGGAATTACTTCCAGTGGCACCGGGAAGTCTCCCAGCTTTTGAACCTCTTTAGATTCATCAACAATAACCAGGAATTTATCGGCTGCTGAATCCACAATCTTTTCCAGGGTGTGGGCTGCACCGCCCCCTTTGATAAGATTTAACTGTGGATCCACTTCATCCGCACCATCCACGGCTAGATCAGGTAGGTGTTCATCCAGGGTGGTCAGGGGTATTCCACAGTCTCGGGCCAGGAAAAAGGATT
>Ga0228535_1000409_pt1:72500-110000 | contig 124582 bp, 116 predicted proteins | sample SJ1metagenome_FD_168457 | JGI IMG/M metagenome (GOLD analysis project Ga0228535, IMG submission 168457) | Enriched culture of PCE-dechlorinating microbial communities from Ithaca, New York, USA - SJ1 | ecosystem: Engineered > Modeled > Simulated communities (microbial... >...
TTAAGGGATTTGAAGAAGAGGTTTACTGGATAACCCACGGAGGTTTAACCCCCCTTAACAAGAAACTAGCCCTCCGTCCCACCAGTGAAACTGCCATGTATCCCATGTTCGCCCTGTGGGTTCGCTCCCATTCTGACCTTCCCATGAAGTTTTACCAGGTGGTCAACACCTTCCGTTATGAAACCAAACACACCCGGCCCCTTATCAGGGTCAGGGAGATAACCACCTTTAAAGAGGCTCACACGGTCCATGCTGATGCTGAAGGTGCGCAGAAACAGGTGGAACGGGCCATCGAAATCTACAGTAGCTTCTTTGACCAGCTGGGAATACCCTACGTAGTCACCCGCCGACCAGAGTGGGATAAATTCCCCGGTGCAGACTACACCATGGCCTTCGACACCCTTCTTCCCGATGGGAAAACACTCCAGATCGGTACAGTGCACAACCTGGGCCAGACCTTTGCCCGCACCTTTGACATAACCTATGAAACCGCAGAAGGGGAACATGAATATGTTTACCAGACCTGCTACGGATTATCTGACCGGGTCATAGCATCCATCATTGGTATTCACGGTGACTCCGCGGGATTGAAACTTCCTCCGGGAGTGGCACCATACCAGGTGGTTATTGTACCGGTACTCTTTAAAAAAGGTGCCCAGGAAGTTCTGGACTTCTGTAACCAGTTGAAGGATAGGATCAAAAAATCAGGAATAAGGGTGCACTTGGATGACCGGGACCTGCGTGCCGGTAAGAAATACTATGAATGGGAGATGAGGGGAGTCCCTATCCGCCTGGAAATAGGTCCACGGGACATTGCCAATAAAAAAATGGTAATAGTACGCCGGGATACCATGGAAAAGGAGATAGTAGACTACAATGAAGAAACTCTTATCACTGACATGAATAATGTACTGGAAGATATTAAGGAAAATCTCCGGGCTGAGGCCAGGGAAGATTTCCAGAATAACATCCGCCCTGCCTGGACAGTGGAGGAAGCCCGGGACATCGTTACCAATCAAAAAGGCATAGTGTCCTTCTCCTGGTGTGGTGATGAAGAATGTGGTAAGGAAATCGAGGAATACGTCAATGTGGATATACTGGGTGTTAAAGAAGAATCCACCGAGGGCAAGTGTATAAAATGTGGTAAAAAATCCCGGTATCTTGCTTTACTGGCCAAGACTTACTAAAAGTAGACCCGTAAAAAAATGAGAATACATTATATGTCTAGAATCCTGGATGTTTAAAGGGGATAATCTATGAATATGCGGTTGATCTTATTAATAGCAGTAGTGGTGGTCTTCGCCGCCGGTAGTGGAGCTATGAGCTTCCTTTCTGGTGGTGGAGTTACACTGGAACAGGCCTACGATAATCAGCAGGTAGATATTATACAAAACACTGCTGCCGGAAGCATACCCCATAACATCACCGTAAAAAACAACGGAACCAAACCACTGGTGGTGGATAAGGGAACCATCCTGAAAAGTAAAGAATCACAGGATGTGGTTATCATCACTGATAAAAAGATCAACCCCAACAGCAATGACACTGTACTGGCTTACTGTATAGAACCTGATCAAAAGGCAGTTACTGGGTCCTCACTTTACCCTTCAGGCACAGCATCCAGTCAGGTTAAAGAGATCATCGATAGTTCCAACCCTACTGACCTCCAGAACGCTACCCAGGCCCAGCTGCAGATATGGGTCATTGTAACCAAAGGTAATGTGAATGTTTACAGTGGCGAAGCAATGGCCGTGGTGCAGAACCAGAAAACCAAGTATTACCAGCTCCAGGAAAAAGTGGAAACTGCCAAGAAGAATGTGATGAATCGTTTCAACCTAACCTCCGAGGGAGTAAAGAACATGTCATTTTCAGTGGAATCAGATAACAGTGCCAATACATGGGTTGCTGATTTAAGGCAGTGGTTTAAAAACACAGTTGGTGTATGAACTGGGGAATAAACATGAAAAAGACATTGGCCATAATCCCGGTTTCCAGATTTTCACAGGCAAAAACCCGCCTGTCCCCAACTTTATCACCATTAGAAAGAGAAAACCTCCTTAAATCAATGTTAACAGATGTTATCACCGCTATAAAAAATAATGTGGATGATATTGTGGTGATAAGCTCTGATAAAGAGGTACTTAATTTTGTTAATGATTTAGATGTTACCTGTCTCCCAGAGGAGGGTGAAACCGATTTAAACGGTGCGCTGACCCAGGCGGTGGAGTGGTGTTCCCAGAAGGCCAGCCAGGTACTCATTGTACCTTCTGATGTACCCCTCATCCACCCGGACCAGGTTCAGGAAATGGTGGAATTATCCCAAAAATGGCCAATGGTAATTGCCCCGGCCAAGGGTGGCGGTACCAATGCCCTCTTGTGTCCCACCAAGGATGTACAGATGAAATTTGGTGATTGGAGTTTCTTCGAGCATTTGAAGGAGGCTGAAAATGCCGGGGTACCCTGGTACATCTATGACTCCTTTTATCTTTCCCTGGATGTGAACACTGCTGAAGACCTGGGGGAAATTATGATGCATGGTTTTGGGACGGAAACCCGCAAATTCCTCAAAAGTATTGGTTTGGTGGTTCGATCCAACCATGGAACTGAACGTTTGAGGGTGGAAAGGAAATGACAGCACTTTCTATTGCTGGTTTCGACCCCTCGGGAGGTGCTGGGATCCTGGCGGATGTGAAAACCTTCCAGTCCCTGGGGATTTATCCCACCGCAGTTATCACCGCCCTCACTGCCCAGAATGTAAACCGTGTGGATGGTGTGGAACCAGTAAACACCGCTTTCGTGTCCAAACAGATAGATATGATAATGGAGGGGGCAAGAATACAGCACGCCAAGACGGGTATGCTGTACTCGGCAGAGATGGTGGAGATGGTGGCTCGCCAGGTACAGGAGTACCAGTTAAAACTGGTGGTGGACCCGGTGCTGGTAGCCGGTTCTGGGGGTGACTTATCCCAGGAAGACCTGGTGGAAGCCCTAAGGAAACATCTTTTACCGGTGGCTGAGTTAACCACTCCTAATGTTTACGAAGCAGAAGCCCTCACCGGTATGGAAATAGTTAGTGAAGATGATGCCTGTGAAGCAGCCACTAAGCTGGGAAAAATATGCCCTACGGTGGTTACTGGTGGACACCTAAAGGGAAGGGATATTTTCTATAAAGATTCATTACACTTCATTGAGGGTGAAATCATAAAAAGCACCAACACCCATGGATCAGGATGCACCTACTCGGCAGCCATCACTGCCTATCGGGCCCAGGGAATGGACCTCCTGGAATCCATCCAGAAGGCATCGGATTATACCAAAAAAGCCATAAAACATGGTGAATATGGTACTCTGAATCAAATGTGGCAGCAGTGCCCATAATCACTAAATGAATCCATAACCATAAATAAATCACGGAATGAACCATAACCAGATAATCACGGAATATCTTATTAGAGCTTATTAGAAAATAGAATTTTACACCCCTACTGATACCTATTTAATACTTGGTTTAGAGAATTGAACAAGTCGTTAAATGAAAGAAATCCTGACAACTATCATTATTATCGGTTAACGAACTGATTATATCATAGAAAATTATAAAACATTAGAATTCTATCTCAGCAGGATACATGTTAATCCTAAATTTTAATGTTACTTGAAATCCATATAAAAACAGTAGATGATCATAGAGGAGGATGTGTTTATGGTCTCCAGTGAAGAGATAAGCAGAAGATTAGAAGCTAAAAAACGTGGTAAAACTTACTCTGAAGTGAAAAAAGTACCACAATCACCATCTAATGTGGTTTGTTCAGAGTGTCAAACTGAAAACCCGGCCACTGCCAAATTCTGTGTGGGCTGCGGTGCACCCCTGATTAAAGAGGAAACTCCCCAGGAAATGCCCTCAGAAACTCCCAGCTCAACCACGGAAGCTCCCAGTGAACCAGATTACAAAATATGCCCTTCCTGTAATCAGAAAAATAAACCAGATGCCAAGTTCTGCATTATCTGCGGACATAAATTCGCCACAGAGAACGGGGAAAAACCAATGGAATCACTGGTGGATGTGGTAAGTGAAGAGGAAGCAGTGGTCACTGAAGCCCCTGAAGCTGAAACTCAGGTAAGTGAAACAGTAGAAGTTCCTGAGCCTGAAACCCCAGTAAATGAAATTGCAGAAGTTCCTGAGCCTGAAACCCCCACTGTTGAGGCTGTGGAAGCTCCTGAGTCTGAAATTCCGGTGGCTGAAAAAGAATCGCCTGAAGAAAAGGTTATTCCTGAAATCAAGGTACCAAAACAGTATCAAAATGAAGAAACTCCCAGCGAAGAAGTCACCGCCCAAGCTGTTCCTGCCAAGAAAACTTCTCTAAAAGAAACAGTAAGTGCCGATGAAAAGGTATCCTCAGAACCCGCTGAAGATCCAGTTGTAAAAATTAAAAAAGCCAAGGAACTTCTGGATATCGGTGCCATAACCCAAGAAGAATTCGACCGGATTAAAAATAAGTATCTGGAGTTAATATAAACGGCCTATATAAATTATCATATGCCAAAACTATGTGAATAACTAACCTAAATAAAATAGAATGTATGTTAACTTCCCTAAAGGAGGTTAACATCATCAGCATTTAATATATTGATATTACTGGCTTCCAGTGCGGCGATACCCGCATCCACATCTTCAGTACGCAGCACCACAATGGCCTTGTCACATTTTTTCTCTACAAAGGCGTAAAGGTATTCCACGTTAATATCAGCCTGGTTTAAAACACCGAGAAGTTCGTCCAGTCCCCCGGGTTTGTCCATGACTTCCACGGCAATAACTTCGTTGACCTTTACCACGAAGTTATCTGCTTCCAATGCTTTCTTTGCTTCTTCTGGATTGTGGACTATCATGCGCAGTATACCAAATCCTGAGGTGTCGGCTATGGAAAGAGCCCTTATATTAATTTCTGCACTGGAAAGAACGTTCATTGCTTTCCACAGTCTTCCTTTCCTGTTTTCCAGAAACACCGATATCTGTTTTAACTTCCTTCTTTTATCTTCTGACATCCATTTCATCCCCTGTAAATTTTAATACCAAATTAATCTTTAATTACTGGTTAGTTAACTCATATCTCTTTTATCAATAACCCGGACGGCTTTACCTTCACTACGGGGCAGACTCTGGGGTTCAACCAGACTCACTGTAACCCGGAGTCCAATTTCATCGTGTATCTGCTTTTCTATGGATCGGGTAACCTGTTCCACGTGTTTCACTTCATCAGAGAACAGGGCCGGTGATGCTTCCACCTGTACTTCCAGTTCATCCAGGTGTTCTGGTCTGGTGGCGATGATTTGGTAGTTGGGTTCCATTCCCGGTATTTTAAGTAGTGCCCTTTCAATCTGGGATGGGAACACAATAACTCCCCTTATTTTGAGCATGTCGTCGGATCTTCCGGTTATACGGTCCATCTTAACGTGGGTTCTTCCACAGCCACATTCACCCTTACGCAGGGCAGTGATATCCCTGGTTCTAAAACGCAGGACCGGCATACCCTCCCGGGTTAGGGTGGTCAGTACCAGCTCCCCTTTCTCCCCTTCAGGTAGTGTTTTCAGGGTCTGGGGGTCGATGATCTCCGGATAGAAGTGATCATCGAATATGTGCAGTCCATTCTTTTCCATGCACTCGTTGGCCACTCCGGGACCAATGATCTCGGTTAATCCGTAGATATTCAGGGCGTCGAGATTGAGCCGTCTTTCAATTTCATTTCTCATCTCTTCAGTCCACATTTCTGCCCCGAAAACCCCGGCTTTAAGTTTTATATCTTCTGGGGGGATTCCTTCCCTTTCCAGTACTTCGGCAATGTACATGGCGTAGCTAGGGGTACAGGTTAGGATGGTGCTTTTAAAGTCCTGGATGATCTCGATCTGGCGCTGGGTGTTACCGGCACTGATGGGTATCACGGTGCAACCCACCTTCTGACCACCGTGGTGCACTCCCAGACCCCCGGTGAAAAGACCGTAACCATAACAGTTCTGAACTATGTCCTTTCTGGTGGCCCCGGCCATGGAAAGGGCACGGGCCACTACTTCACCCCATATGTCCAGGTCTTTCGCAGTGTAACCAGATACAGTTGGTTTACCAGTGGTTCCCGAGGTGGTGTGAACTTCTACAATGTCATCAGTACTCACGGCGAACATTCCAAAGGGATAAGCATCCCTCAGGTCACTTTTAGTGGTGAATGGTATCTTTTCAATGTCTTCCAGTGTCCGTATATCGGCAGGAGTTATCCCCGCAGCTTCTAACTTCTTCCGATAGTAGGGCACGTTTTCATAGGCCCTTTTAACAACATCCTGTAATCTTCTAAGCTGCAATTCTTCCTTTTCAGGGGCTGACATGCACTCAGCCTTCTCATTGTAGATCATCTAATCACACCTCTATCAAACAATGAATTTAATGGTTACTAATGAATTTCTTCATTAGTTTAAGATTAAACACTTCAATAGGTAAATATTCTGGAATTTTCCAGTTAATGCTGATTTATAATTAACCCGCAGGATCAATCCACACTATCATACTCCATTATACTGGAAATGGTATTTATCTATTCCTAGTAATAGGGGTGTGATGGTGCCAGATAAAAATGGGTACAATAACTGAATGAACTGTACTTATACTGAATATGGTAAAAGAAAATGGAGTACACGTGTAAAAAAAAAATGTTTAAAAATTTTTATTAAAAAAAAAGAAAGGAAAAATTTATTTCTTATCAAATGAGGCTATCCAGTCATCGAAGTTTTCCCTAAACTCTTCGATTTTCATGTCCAGTACCCTTCGGTTGTCCACCAGGTTTAAACTGTTTGAGAGGAGTTCTATTTCCAGGCGGCGGTTAACTTCCTCCCAGTTTACCAGGTTCCAGAAGGCAGCCACGTAATCCGGTCGGACATTCTTGTAGTCCAGGTAGTAGGCGTGTTCCCATACATCCAGGACCATCAGAACCCGGAAGTGGGGTATGACATTGACGTTGTGTTTTTCAATCTGGGTGATGAACAGGCGGTCGGTTCGGCGGCATATGGTCAGAGCAGCCCATCCTGATCCTTCGGTGCTGATTGCAGCCTGTGAAAACTCCTGTTTGAACCTTTCTAAACTGCCAAAATCCTTTTCAATGTATTTGGCCAGGGTTCCGGTGGGTTCACCCCCACCCTTGGGTGCCGGTGCCAGGTTCTCCCAGAACATTTTGTGCAGTAAAAATCCACCCACATGGAAGGAGAGTTCCTTGGCCACGGCTTTCACATCAAATTCCACTCCGGGACGGCTGTCAAATTTATCCAGCAGGGCATTGGCCCCATCCACGTAAGCCTGATGATGTTTATCGTGGTGTATCTGGAGTTGTTCTTCAGACATGTAGGGTTCCAGATCCTTGTATCCGTAGGGAAGTGGTGGAAGTTCATATTTCTTATTTGCCATTTTCTATCACCTTTTTTTTATTAATTGAATAGTCCATCATGAATAGTCCAGTTCATTAACCTAGTAAGGAAGTTCAGCTACCATTTATAGTAATTGCGGTAACACAGCCACCAGTCAAAGCATTTATATTTTTCTGGCCTTTTAATGGCAGTTTCAACATCAGAGGCCGGGGGAATAATCAAGCCTTTGCCAATGATTTCATTGCAGGGCCAGTTGGCAGGTATGGCCACATTCTTCTCCTCTGCAGTCTGGAATCCTTCCACCATCCTCAGGATTTCATCCATGTTTCTTCCCAGTTCCTGGGGGTAGTACAGTATGGCCCGGATAATACCCTCAGGGTCCACGATGAACACTGCCCTTACGGTATTAGTGCCTTTGTTGGGGTGTATTAATCCCAGGGTATCGGCCACTTTACCGGTGTCAGCGATGACCGGAAATTCAATATCCACATCGAAGTTTTCCCATATCCATTCAATCCATTTCAGGTGGGAGTGAACCTGATCCACAGAGAGACCAATGAGTTCACAGTCAAGATCACGGAACTGGTCGTAACGGAGTTGGAAGGAAACAAATTCCGTGGTACACACCGGTGTGAAATCTCCAGGATGACTGAACAAAATGAACCATTTACCTTTAAAGGCTTTAGGTAGTTTCATCATCCCCTGTGTGGTTTGAACTTCCATTTTTGGGAATTCATCCCCAATTAAAGGCATTCCTTTCCCTTTTTTCTTGATCTTTCTAACTTCGTAGATTTTTTCACCCATTGTCACTCACCCTCAAGAATAAGTATGTGTTATTTTTGTTCCATTTTTTATTTATTAATATGCTTTCACCCCCCACAATGGTGTAAAGGTGTTTTTCCATGTAAAAAATTGTAATTATTTTTTTAAAATGGAAGGTAAATCAAGAATAAGGGTTTAAATACGTAGAATACCTCCTGATTTATAGGATATTCTCTTATTTTTTCAAAATAAGTCTATTTCACGAAAAAAATATAATAAAAAAAAGAATTAATTCAATTTTCATTCAGTTGCAGTCGGGGGGTTGAACACTCTCTGTCCCAGTTCCTGGTCTAACATGTACAATCCACTGCCAGATTCGCCAGTAAGTTTGACTTTCTGCAGCACTCCACTGGCGGATTCTTCTTCTTCCACCTGTTCCGCTACAAACCACTGGAGGAAGTTGTTGGTGGCATGGTCCGAGAGTTCCAGGGCCAGATCCACCAGGTCGTTGATGAGTCCGGTGACCATCTGTTCGTGCTCGTAAACATGTTCGAAGGCAGCTACTGGAGAATCCCATTCACTTTGAGGTTTTTCAATCTCAGCCATGAGCACCCGGCTACCCCTCTGCACCAGGTAGTCGTAGAATTTCATGGTATGGCTTAACTCTTCCTGGGCCTGGACCCGCATCCAGTTACCAAAACCAGGCAGGTCCTGATCCTCAAAGTAGGCTGCCATGGCCAGATACAGATAACCAGAGTAGAGCTCCCGGTTCAACTGGTAGTTAAGGGCATCTTCCATTTTTTTATCTAACATATCTTCACATCCATCCACTTATACATTAAAAATCCACTTATTGGGGGTTTAAAAAAAATTTGGAATTAGAATTGTAAAAATTAATCAACCGGTTCAAACAGGTCTTTACCGGCACCACACATTGGACAGACCCAGTCATCAGGTAAGTCCTCAAAAGCAATCCCCGGTTCAATTCCAGACATGTCATCTCCTTGTTCAGGGTCGTAGATGTATCCACATGGTTTACACAAGTATTTTTGCATGTATTCCACCTCTTTTTTATTAAGTTCATGAAGATTCATGAAATTCATAGGTAGGTTAACCATTTTTATTCATAGCATGGTTTTATTTAAGTATCTATAAAAAAATTATTTAGAGGGGTATAAATCTTGTTTAGATAGGTAAAAATCATTAAATGGGTATAAATCGGAATTTACCAGCACCACATTTAGGACAGTTCCAGTTATCCGGTAGATCCTCGAAGGCGGTTCCGGGTGGGGTGTTGGTTCGTGGTTCTCCATTCTCCGGGTCGTAAATGTAGTTACAGACTTTGCATTTGTATCTTCTCATTTAACTACCTCTTTTATTCCAATACCATTATTTTGTGGGCAATTCTATTCAACCATTAATTCAAGTGGATGAATTAAACCATTTACATGGAAGTACTGGTATTTATGGGCCGCAATGGTTAATATAGTATATGGTATGATTAAAAGAGAACTTCAATGCTTTACTTTCTCCCATAACTCTATATCCCCTGGTATGATCTTGAAAACAGGATTAGGGAGAGGGAATTTGTCCTCTTTAAGCTTCTTTATTGTTTGTTGGTACTTTTCCTGGTCGCGTTGTTGGAGTTTCCCCAGTAAGTGTTGCATTTCATAGGATAGTTGTCCCCGGGTAACTGGAATCTGTTCCAGGGTGTGTTTGGTCCCTATTTTTTCCAGGTTAAAGTTGTATCCCCGGTGTTTTGATTCCAAATATACTTGGTTTAAAAAAGTGTCCAGGAAAAGAACCGGATTTTTTTGATTTTTAAAACGAATAAGTTGCGGATGGTTGGTATAGCCCTTGGTTTTACCCTTTAATACAGCCCTGGCCAGCAAACCTTCTCTCCAGAGTGCCACCAGTCCTTTAACATCCAGATACATGGGATGAAGACTCCAGAGTCGCATGTATTAATGTTCCTTTTTTTTTTGAAAGTGTTATGCCCTTTTTAAGTGCCATGCTCCTTTTTAAGATCACTTAAAAAATAAATGAATGGTATTAACCCTTTTTAACCAACAGCACAGGCACGGGAATCTTCTTGAGGGCGCTTTCAGCCACACTGCCCATGATGAGTCTTTCCAGTCCGGTTTTACCATGGGTGCTCATTACCACCAGGTCAGCCCCTGCTTTCTCGGTTATCTTGGCCATGTCATTGGTAGGGCTTCCCACAATAAGTATCTCATCCACTTTGACCCCTATTTCTTTGCCCTTTTCCTGTACTTTATGGAGGATGCTTTTGCCCTCTTCCTCCAGAACTTCGTAGGGATATATGAGTTTTTCATCGATTATGTGAACAGCAACCACAGTGGAATCCAGTTTTTTTGCCAGGGCTAGTGCAGTGTCTTCAGCTTTTTGGGAATATTCTGACCCATCAGTGGGGACCATTATGGTATTGAACATGTTGTTGCCTTCCTTTTTATTCATAGTTTTACTATTGGTCCACTTATCTTATGCATTTATCCTAAAGTGGACAACTTTATATTAAACTGGGTTTGAATAATTGGTTTAAATAAATTATTTTGGGTATTGGCCTTACTTGGGGACTATTTTACGATGATCACCGACTATGAAGTCTTTACCACCGAGGTGGAGTATGGGTTTCATTTCTTCGGCATTGAGAAGCCCGTCCTTCAGGGTATCTTCACGTACACCCACCTTCTTAACCCGGCCCACCACCAACTGGTGGTCACCACATTCCCGGGTGAATTCAATTTCGCATTCCATATGAGCCAGACACTCCTTTATCCAGGGCGGTTTAACAGTATTAGAATCCATTGCTGTTAATCCTGCTTTTTCAATTTCACTCACGCCTTGAGGGAACTTTTCCCCGGTGACCCATAGTTCCTTGAGGATATCTACTGAGGGGATGTTAACCACCATTTCTCCGGTTTTCTCCAGGTTCTGAAAGGTGTGGTGCCGTGGAACTGAGGCCACGGCAATCAGGGGCGGATTGACTGAAACCGGCATGGTAAACGAGAAAGGAGCAGCATTCACCTCCCCCTCCGGGTTAACTGTGGTTACTATAATGGTGGGTCGGGGTGCCAGCACCCGGTAAAAGCTTTCCACATCCAGATCTACAAATTCCATCTTTACCATCCTCCTAGCTTAATTCCATTATTATAAAAATCCGGTGAACTACCTTAATTTCCCAGTAACTTTTCCTTCCACTGGGCAATATCCTTCAGATAGTCTGCTCCACAGCTTTCTATGAATTCATCACATTCATCTTCCGCTTTCCCATCTCCAATGAGTTTACCCTCATCCATACGAAGGGCTCGGGTGGCCAGTTCTTCAATAAAGTCTATATGATGGCTGACCATGATTATGGTGGTATTAAATTCTTGGTTTATGCGTTTCAGGGAGTTGGAAACGGTACGCAGGGTTATGGGATCCAAATCTCCAAATGGTTCATCTAAAATTAGGACTTTGGGCTGGGAGGCCAGCACCAGGGCCAGAGTAGCCCGTACTTTCTGACCACCAGATAATTCATAGGAACGTCGGCTTAGAATATCCATTGGAAGGTCTAATGCTTTGAATATAGGTTCTGCATACTCTCTGACCTCATTGTCCGGGAAACTGGGGAAAAGTGTATCTAAAATACTTCCAGATAACCCTAACTGTTCCAGACGCTGTTTTGCTTCATTTTCCGGTAGATCAGTTAGCTGGTACAGAACATCCAGAGCCAGGTCACTTATACCCATTTCTTCAGCCTTTTTCTTGGCTTCGTCCACCACGTTAATGCCCTTAATTCCCAGCCTTCCCCCTATCTGGTCCCGGATGGTGGCGTGGTGTACCAGTGCAAACTCCTGGTGCATGAATCCCATCTGCCGGCGAATATTCATCCGGTCGATCCCGGGCTGGTGCATATCTACCCATTCATTATTCAGTTTAAACTGGACATTGCCCCCATCAGGAAGGTCCAGACCACCGATCATACGCAGCAGGACAGTTTTACCCGCACCGCTGGGACCGATAAGGGATACTATTTCCTCCTCCTTAACATCAAAACTTACATCCTTAAGTTCCAGTACATTACCGGCCTTAAGCAGGTAGAAACTCTTTTTAAGATCCCGGGCTTTGATTATATCCTCACCAACATCTTCTATATCACGTTTGGGTACTTCTTCCTCCATATTCTGGAGGAATTCTTTAATTATTTTATCTGGAGTTCCTTCGTCTTTCACATGGCCATTTTCCATTAGCACCAATCTATGGGACAGGTAATGGTGGACTTCCGGGAGATGGGATACCAGGATGACGGTCACTCCCAGATCTTCATTGATGTTACGGATAGCATCCAAAATTTCCTGTTTGGTTTTAGGACAGGACATGGTAGCGGGTTCATCCAGTAAGAGGACTTTGGGCTTTTTTGCTAACTGTCGGGCCATTATAAGGCGTTGTTTTTCACCGCCACTGAGCACCGGTGCAAAATGAGTGGCCTTATGCTCCAGACCCACCACCTTCAGTATTTCCATGGCTTCTTCTTCAAATTCACTGTAGGCAAAGTCAAAATCAGTTAAGGCTTCATCCCCATATTTAGTTCCGTAGAGTTTCCTAATCACATTATTTAAAGCTGTTTCTGACCATAATCCAAAGGAACGTTGGAGGTGGATGGCAGTAACCTTACGTAGTTTACGGGAATAATAAGTGGTGGATTCGGGAGTTACCGTGACGTCGTCAATGGTAATTTTTCCATCATCGAATGGTTCCACACCCCTAAGCACACGTAGTAGGCTGGTTTTACCTGATCCACTGGTTCCAATAATACCTACAATCTCTCCCTTCTTTACTTCCAGGTTAATATTATCCAGGGCCTTGATTTCGGGACCATCTTCTATTTGATAAGTTTTTGATAGATTTTCAATCTTAATCATCGGCGTCACCACTTTCCCATGTAATTCTATAACAATAAAGAACTTCCTTCACTAATGAATTTCTATTGGAAATTAAACATAATCACTTGTTAACTTTGCGGGATATATAAATTATTATATACTTTTCAAATGGAATAACCATTTTTAGCCTTTTCCTGATTTCCAGTCCAGGGATCAGGGAAAACCCATTAAATTAGCCCCATTAATGAAGTCAGTTTGGTTAATTATTTATGAGGGTAGAAAAAGAGAAATATTAAATTATCAAATTAATTCCAATCCAAGATATAAAACCATATTTGGTGTTTCATTATGAGAGGACTTCTGGTGGGGAGGATGCAACCGGTACATAAGGGGCATCTCCAAGTGATAGAAAGAATACTCAATGAAGTGGATGAAGTGATTATTGGTGTGGGTAGTGCCCAGACCAGTCATACCACCACTGATCCCTTCACTGCTGGTGAGAGGGTGATGATGATTACCAAGGCCCTCACTGAAAATGGTGTGAATCCCTCACGCTACTATATCATACCAGTACAGGATATTGAATGTAATTCCCTCTGGGTAGCTCACCTGGAAATGTTAACGCCACCATTTGCCCATGTATATTCTGGAAACCCCCTGGTACAGAGGCTTTTCCAGGAAAAGGGTTATGAAGTAACTGAACCACCATTATTCAACCGCAAAACTTATTCTGGAACAGAAGTACGCCGTAGAATGCTATCTGACGGTAAATGGGAAGAACTTCTACCCGAATCAGTGGTGAATGTTATCCATGAAATTGATGGAATTTCCAGAATTAAACAGCTGGACCGCAAGGAGGAAAGTGAAGTATGATAATTGCCCGGATTATTTCAGATTACAGCCAAGTCATTACCCTGGATGATTTAACCAGGAAAATCAAAGAAAGCCCGGCCATAGGCGAATGCGGAGCTATATTCACCTTTGAAGGAATTGTAAGGGGAAAGGATGATACCCTAACCACAGACGAACTCGTCCTCACCACCCCGGACACCAGTAAAACTAGAAAGGAACTGGAAGACATACTCCACCAGGTGCAGGAGAAACACAGTGTTAAGGACATTGCCGTGATCCATTACCTGGGCCAGTTCCAACCCGGAGACCCCTTGTTTCTGGTGGCAGTCTCGGGAGGGCACCGCCACGAAACCAGAGCAGCACTGGAGGAAATAATAGAAAGGGTGAAATACGAACTGGACTTTAAAAAAGAAGAAAAAGGCAGTGCAGGCAGTAAGATCATCATGTCTGGTGGTTAAATAATAATAAAGGATTAAATTCCATAAAAGATTCTTAAACTTAATATAAAGTTCTAAAAAGATTCCTAAGTCCATAAATAGAGGGGGGTTAATCATTGCTGATAATGGGGATGGTAACAATTCTAGGTACAGTGAGGTGCATCCATGAAGTTCGTAAGGGATAGTGTTCACGGTGACCTCCAGTTAGACGATTTTGAAGTTAAATTGGCGGATACTCCAGAAATTCAGCGTCTTCGGAGGATAAAACAGCTTGGATTTACCTATCTGGTGTATCCGGGAGCCAATCACACTCGTTTCGAACACTCCATTGGCACCATGTACCTGGCCTCCAGACTGGCCCTTAACCTTGAACTGGACGATGAAACCCATTCTCTGGTTCGTTGCTCTGCCTTAATTCACGATGCCGGTCATGGACCATTCTCCCATGTATCTGAGGGAGGTATTGACAATTCCCACGAGGAACTCACCTCTAAACTCATTAAAGAATCACAACTGGGGGATATTCTATCGGAAAAATTTTCAGTGAAGGAAATTCTAAGGGTAATCAGTGGTCAGGGACCTCTAGGAGATATAATCTCCGGTGAACTGGATGTGGACCGTATGGATTATCTCTTACGAGATTCATACTACACCGGGGTTGCTTATGGTATTATTGATGTGGAACGCCTCCTATCCAACATGAAACTGGAAAATGGGCTCATACTACACGGAAAAGGGGTTCAGGCGGCAGAATCCATGCTTCTGGCCCGATATTTTATGTACCCCAGTGTTTACCAGCATCACACCACCCGGATAGTAAACTCCATGTTCCGCCGCTGCCTGGCAAAGCTCCTGGAAAAGGGGGTTATCAATCCCCAGGAGATCTACCGTTACGATGATATCGATGTAATTGCCGCTGCCCGGGCAGAAGAAAATTACGTGGGGGAGGTTATGGAAAGACTGGACAACCGACAGTTGTACAAGCGTGTATATTCCCTGAAACTTGATGAAGTGGATCACCCCGAGGAAATTTTCCAGATGAGCCCTGATTCCATTGAAAAATCAGAAGCAGAGATTGCCCAGGAACTGGATGTTGACAAGGACTTTATACTGGTCGATGTCCCTGAGTATCCCACCTTTCATGAGATGACCACTCCGGTATCAGTTAATGGGGACACAGTAATGCTGGGGGATGTTTCTAACCTGGTACGGGCACTGAAGGATGCCCGATTTAACCATGCCGATCTCTGTATTTACCTCCCTGAAGAATATGCAGAGCAGGCTTTGAAAATTAATTTCCTGGATTACCTGGATATTTCCCACTAATTAATCCTCCTAAGGGAATCATATTTTAGAGTTTTAAATAATAAATCAGAATAATTCTACTTTAAACTTATAAAAACAGTGATAAAAATGATAGTGGTAGCTATTACTGGAGCTAGCGGAGTTATTTACGGTGTCAGGCTCCTGGAAGTTTTGAAAGAAATGGGTAAAAAGACAGCGGTGGTGGCCACGGAACCAGCACGCATCATCCTCCAACATGAAATGGGAATGGATGAAGATGAACTGAAAAACCTAGCCCACCGTTTCTACGAACCTGGAGATCTGACCAGTGCCATAAACAGTGGTTCTTGTCGTTTTGAGTCCATGATCATCGTCCCCTGTACCATGAAAACCCTCTCTGCCATATCCACCGGATTTGCCAGCAATGCAGTTACCCGGGCTGCTGATGTGGCCTTGAAGGAAAGAAGGCAACTGTTGCTGGTACCAAGGGAAACACCGCTCCGTTCTGTGCACCTGGAAAATATGCTCAGAATCAGTCGGGAAGGGGGTATTATCCTGCCAGCCATGCCTGCCTTTTACCACCAGCCCCAGAACATGGATGATCTGGTGGACTTTTTAGTGGGCAAAATACTGGATGTAATGCATATTGACCACAACCTTTACCAGAGATGGCAGGGAGAGGCCCCATGATCCCGGATGAGGAATTCATACAATCCAAGGACGTTCCCGGACCCACCAAAGAGGAAATAAGGTGTCTGGTTATGTGCAAAGCAGTAATATCCTCCGAGGATACCGTGGTTGATGTGGGATGTGGTAGTGGAGGGTTAACACTGGAAGCTGCCTGCAGAGCCCGGAAAGTAATCGCCCTGGATAAAAATCCAGAAGCAATCAATTTAACCCGGGAAAACCTGGAAAAACATGGTTATCATGAAAATGTCCTCCTCCGGGAGGGAGATGCCCTCAACATACTGGAAGATCTGGAGTCCTTCCAGGTACTACTGGTGGGTGGAAGCAGTGGTGATCTATCCTCTATTGTAACTAAGGGATGGAGTAAACTAGCTCCGAATGGGAGAATAGTGGTAACTTCCATTCTCATGGAAACCAGGGTAGAAGCAGTGGATGTACTTAAAAAACTGGGAACTGAACCGGATGTGGTGGAGGCAACCATTGCCAAGGGAAAAATCACCCCCAGGGGGACCTTGATGATGGGAAGAAACCCCATAACCATTGTTTCTGCAGTTAAGGGTAATTAGTTTTATTTGGGTAAATAAGCCCATTATTATAAAACCAGGTTTTTCTAGACCCTCCTATTCCCTACTTGTATTTTTTCCAGTAGCTGGTACTCCCGTGGAAAAGAATTTGCGGGAATTATACCTATTCCCTACTTGTATTTTTTCCAGTAGTGAGATCCTAAATTTCACGGTGTAATCCAGGGAGTTGTTATAAGAATACAAACATTTTTAGTTAAAATTATTATAGTAATCAATTAACCAATTAACAGGTGATTGTAAAATGAATATTTCTAAAAAAATTGGATGGAGAGTTAAACTGGGAATATTTCTGGTAATTCTCTCAGGATTGCTCTATTTTGCCAATTATCTCATATTCCATGATTTACACGAGGTGCTGTTTTACATTGGCATTGACACCGCCTTTTTGCCCATTGAAATACTCTTCGTGGTTTTGGTAATAGAAAATGCCATCAGTAGCAGAGAAAAACAGCAGATGATGGAGAAGCTGAACATGGTAATCGGAGCCTTCTTCAGTGAAGTGGGAACCCAGCTATTGGGATCCATAACCCGTTTTGACCCCGATACAGAACACATAAAAGAAGACCTTCTAATCAACAGTTCCTGGACTGAGATGGAATTTAAAAGGGCCAAAAACACCATTAAAAACTTCGATTACACCCTGAACATCAACGGTGATGCCGAATCAGTTGAGTTTTTAATAAATGCCAAAAAGTTCCTGGTTGACAAAAGGAAATTCCTCCTGGCTTTACTGGAAAACCCCAACCTTCTGGAACATGAAACCTTCACGGAACTACTCTGGGCTGTTTTCCACCTAATGGAAGAACTGGAAAACCGGGATGATCTATCCAAACTCCCAAAATCAGATTACAACCACCTTTCAGGGGATGTGGTCAGAATATACAGTTTCCTGATCCTGGAGTGGCTGCAGTACATGGAACACCTGGAAAACAACTATCCATACCTGTTTTCACTCGCTATCCGAACAAACCCCTTCGATCCCAATCCTCATGTAGAAATATTAGAGTAAAGGGCTTTCTATCAAAGTATAGAACTTTAATATCAAATTACAGGATTTTTTGCACGGGGATCAATCCCCTAATTTTTTATTTTACCCCCTTCACCCATCAGATTAAACTTCTTCTATCAAGATAACCACTGTCTAAGTTGTTTAGTTAAATCCGTAACCTTTTTAAGGGGTGTTACCAATAAATTTACAAAACTAATGTAAGGTCGATGCAATGGAGAGTCTAACTCTCGAGCAGTATAGAAGAATGGTAAACAAGGTATTAGAGTTTAAAAGGTTGAATGGAGACCTGCCTGATTATGCGGTTGTAGATGGCTGCCGCATCGATAAGAAAGAATATATAGACATGATTGAAAGGGTTAACAAATTCTTCCTTCAAATGGGAAGAAACCCTGGAAGCGTGGACATTTTACCCATTGATGATGTTCCCGTGGTGGAAAAACTTTTAATTCACTGATAATTGGTCTACCTAAATCCAGTCATAGTCTCCCCTAAAAATAGCAATCTCCTTTTTGATTAGTTAGATTGGGTTATCTCCTATAATTCATTATGAGAGCTTGATTAATCCTTTTTAAAGATTTTCAGAATTAATTAACCCCTCAAAATAGTAACAAATCAGCCTATCTTCTAAAATCACAGTCAATTTTTAATTTGGAAAAAAATTTGTAATGGCCAGAGTTTTTCCTATTATTCCCGGGACTGGGAAATATCCTCGGGACGGTTTAAATTAATAAAACTTTTTTTATCAGGATCTAGAATACCAACTTCAATGTAGGCCACATTTATTTTATCCAGTAATGATTTAACATTTCTAAAACCATTTTTTAACCTGTCTTTAATTAGGGGTATGCATTCTTTACTGTAGTAAGCATGCAATGGTTCGGTTAATCCATCGGGCCACACTGGAACCATGCCCTGAACTTCAACTTCATTTACCATTTCGAACATTTTATTAACAAAATAGGATGAAATGAAGGGAGAATCACAGGGCAAGGTTAGTGCCCCTTCAGATTTTATATGGGATAAACCGGTGCACAGCCCCAGTAGTGGTCCCTGATCCTTTTCCATATCAGTTACCAGAATGATGTTGGTATCTGTTTTTTGGTTTTGAATTTTAAAGTCTTCTACATATTTCTGGTAGGAGTCAAGCTGCTTTTTATCCCTTAAAACCACTATAATTTCGTCCACTAATCTTTCAACGATCTTTAGACTTTGGATTATCATGGGATCCTTATTTAAAGTCATTAATCCTTTATCTTGCCCCATGCGACGGCTTCTTCCACCACAAAGAATTATACATGATTTCATGTAACTTTAACCTCAAATTAAGGATTTTTTATACTTCACGAAATATAAAATTGTGGAAAACTTGAGAAATGTTATTGATTTATAAAAATATTGATTTATATATACTTACCATCCTTTTTATCTGGAAAAAAAGTTTATAAGGCCGACCCATTTACATGAGCCGGGTGGTAGGGTAGTTGGGGCTCTCATTGGTTATGGTGAGGTCATGGGGGTGACTTTCCGTCATTCCACTGGTGGTGATCCTGACGAATTTGGCCTTTTCCCACATCTGGGATATGTTGGAGGCACCGCAGTAGCCCATGGATGCTTTAAGACCACCCATTAACTGGAATATCACTTCATTCACTGGCCCTTTAAATGGCACGACTCCTTCAACACCTTCAGGTACCAGCTTGGCGTGTTTCATTGGTCCCTTAACTTCCTGGAAGTATCGGTCGGTCCCTGCTCCAGAACCACCGGTCATGGCTCCCAGTGAACCCATTCCCCGGTACTGTTTGAATTTGCGACCGTTCATTATAACCACTTCACCGGGGGATTCGGTTGTTCCAGCCATTAAACTTCCCACCATAACTGAATCTGCTCCCACAGCTATGGCTTTGGCTACATCTCCCGAGTATCTTAAACCTCCATCTCCAATAACTGGAACTCCGTGTTCTTTGGCCACATCGGCTACAGAGGATATGGCAGTTAGTTGTGGGACTCCTACACCAGCTATGATTCGGGTGGTGCAGATTGAACCGGGGCCTATACCTACCTTGAAACCATCAATATCCGCACCAGATATAATGGCTTCGGCTGCTTCGCCAGTGGCAATGTTTCCCACTAAGAGGTCGGCATTGATGTTTTCCTTCATTTTTTTGGCTGATTTTATTATACTAGGCTTGTGGGCGTGGGCCACATCAATGGCAATGATATCTGCTCCAGCCTGGTCTAGGGCCATGGCTCGTTCCAGGTCAAAGGGCCCGGTGGCGGCAGCAACTAGGAAGCGACCATCCTCATCTCTGACGGCGTTGGGATGCATCTTGCGTTCCAGTATATCCCTTATGGTCACAATACCCACTATGCGATCGTCTTTAACCACGGGTAATCTTTCCACCTTGTTTTCGTAAGCAATGTCCAGGGCTTCTTCCGGGCTGGTTGATTCAGCTATGGTGACTACTTCTTCGGTCATGAATTCGCGTACCTTTTTCTGGGCATCCGAATTCATAATGGGTTTAATGTCACGGCGGCTGATAATACCCACAACCCTTCCGTTGTCCACCACGGGAAGACCGCTGACTTCTTCCATGTCCATGATGACGTTGGCTTCGTATATGGAGTTTTCTGGAGAAGTGGTGATTACATCCTTTATGGTCAGATCCTCGGAGTGTTTGACCTTTTTAACCTCAGCCACCTGTTCTTTGATGGTCATGTTACGGTGGATGACACCTAATCCTCCTTCCTGAGCCATTGCAATAGCCATTTCAGCTTCGGTTACCGTATCCATGGCTGAACTCACAACAGGTATGTTAATATTAAAATTACGTGAAACCTTGGTTTTGGTTTCTACATCTTTGGGTTCAATATTGGATATGGATGGTACCAGTAAAAAGTCATCAAACGTGTATCCTTCCGGGGCTTTGTTTAATTTATCTGAAAACATAATATTTCTCCTCCATTCCACATGACGTGGATTAAAATTAAAAGTGAAAGTTTAAAATCAACCAACAGTGACTTTATCCATCACCTAATGGATCAACTCAGGATCACCTCTCTCTATCTAAATTATTAGAGATTAGTTTTGTATTATTTATGTAGCTATCTGATTAATTATGTATTCAAGCTACTATTTGAATCAATTACCCTGGGAATTAGAATGGGTAGGCCTTCAGTTAAAGGCTCTGTACCAGCTGTTTTAAGCTGGCAACAGCTTCATGATGGATATGTCCTGAATTCCGGTCTCCACCAATACAGGCCGCACCCCGAATTCCAGCCACGTCACAGCCCAGCTCGGCCAGTAAAGGTAACTGTTCTTTGGTCACTGAACCAGCCAGGGCGGATTTAAGGCCGTAATCATGTATTTCAGTGGTGAACTGGGAAATTTTTTCTTCATCCATAAAGTCGAAGAGTGTTTTTCCATCCTTAACTGCAGTGTCCACCATGGCCAGGTCGGCACCACTGTCGGCAGCTACCCTGGGAATTTCCAAGGGGTCCACTGCACCTACGCGATGTGCATCAGCATAACCTGAGGCCACAATTGTGGCATCATCATTAAATTCATGAACTGCTTTAACCACGTTTTCCATTACTTCCAGAGCTTCGGAGTAATTTTTGGTTCCGTATAATCCTACTTTAATGTAATCTGCACCGGAAACTACGGCACCGGCAGCAGCCAGGGACACAGTTCCTGGTTTGTAGGGAACATCCCCCAGAGTTGCACTAACTTGCATGTCCTTGGGAGTTATTTCCCGTATATTTTTAATGACCCAGGGGAAATTAGCCCCTAATGAACCTTCTTTAGGATTTTTAACATCTATTATGTCTGCACCGCCGGCTATGGCTTCTCGTGCTTCTTGTGTGTTTATGGGACTGATCAAGAGAAGCAAATATGATTCCTCCTATATTATTATTTAACAAGTCTTTTAACTAATATTTAAAACCTATGATTAAGGGTAAGGCAATTACTTTTAAAATTGATCTATTTTTCATCCGGATTAAATGGTGATCTTCTCTTTTGGAGGTTATTTTTGATTTTGCCATGTTTTTCTGGATAAATTCTTTCTTTAACAGATTCTTCTCTTAACTCTTCCAGCATGAGATTTACTGGAATCTCCATTGGACATTCCAGGGTGCACTGCCCACACAGTGTACATTTGAATAGTCCCGAGTTGAAACATACATCATTATCATGGATATAGCGGCTTAAAACCACACCCCGACCACCTAGGTGGCGGAGATATCCGAATTCAGGTCCTAATGTAGTGTACACTGGACAGTTAACAATGCAGGCCCCGCAGCCAATGCACCATAAACATTCCTTTTTCTCCTGGATAGCTTCAGTCCGCCCGTTATCTAAAAACACCACTACCACTCGCTTGGCACCGTACATGTCATTTAATATGATCTGTTCAATATCAGCGGTTTTGGAGGGGGAGGATACCACATTCATATAAGCCGGCACAGTTTTCCCGGTGGCATAGATAGTTTCCAGTTTAACCACCGACACGGCATCTTCCAGGGTGGGTACTAACTTGTCAACACCCACCACCACGATGTGGAGATCCAGTAGGGTGAGGAGGCTGATGTTGCCTTCGTTGTGCACCATCAGGAGAGATCCATCCTCGGCAGCCACCGAGTTGGCACCGGTTATCCCTACTCGGCACTGGGAGATCTTTCCCATGATATCTGATTTAACCGCATCCAGAATGGCCCGTGGTTCGGCTTCGATCTCCTTTTTAAACTCCCCAGATACAACTTCGGCAATTATTTCCATATCCAGATGACAGGCCGGTCCGATGGGGTGAGTGGGGTTGCTCTGGTGGAACTGTACTATTCTGTCCCCCAGATCAGTTTCCAGAACATTTACCTCATGCTCCATCAGGTACTCGGTGAGCTGAATTTCACCGGCAGTGTTGGATTTGGATTTGGCCACTGTTTCTTCATTTTTAACCAGCTGGTAAATTGCTTCCCTGGCCTCTTCCGCATCATGGGCCATGATCACTTCTATCCCATTGTTCTCCAATGTTTTTCGTGCTTTTTCCAGAAGGGTAGATAGATGTTCAACTGAATATTCCCTGATCTTTTTAACCCTTTCCTTTAAATCAAGGGTACGTTCATCTTCAAGGAGGGTGGACCTTCTCTTATTCAATATACCAAAGGAACGGTTCATGATTTTAAGGGAGGGATCATTCATGTTTAAGCCTCCTTAACAGGAACTGGGATAAGTCCAGGATATCCACCTCTTCCCCAGTAACCCTGGTGGAGGAAGAACTCTCCTTTTGGGATAATTCCAGGTTAAGAATACAGAAGGGACAACAGGTTACCAGGGTGGTGGCACCAGTATTTCGGGCATCCTCCACTCTATTTTTCCCAATTTCTTCAGATAATTCAGGGAAAGCAGATTTAACGCCGCCACCAGCCCCACAACATCGGGCTTTTTCCTGGGTGCGTTCCATTTCCACCAGTTCTCCGTATGCACAGATAACCTCTCGTGGAGTCTGGTACTCTTTCTGGTGGCGTCCCAAGTGGCAGGGGTCGTGGTAGGTTACCTTTTCCTGGCTGGGAGAGGTTTCCAGCAGACCCTCCTCTACTAACTCCTGGAATAGTCTGGAGGTGTGGATAACATCCACTTTTTCCCCTAAAATCTCAGGATAATCCTCTTTAAAAGTACGATAACAACCGGCACAGGAAACCAGGACCTGTTCACCTTTGATATCTTCCAGGGTGTCCTGCATAACCGCGAGGGCTTCCTCCTTAAAACCAGTGCGCAAAAGCACTGAACCACAGCACCCCTCATCTTCCAGTATCCGGTATTCTATTCCTGCTTTATGGAGCAGCTCTTCAGTAGCATGGGGAATCTCTTTTAGTTTCTCCCGCGACAGGCATCCTCTAAAGTAAATCATAAATGTCACCGTGTATGCTCTTAACCTGTTAAATTAGTCCCTAACAGACCTAAACTAAAGATTATTCTATTCATCAACATTTTTTAATTAATAAATTGAATTTCAACCTTTTATAAACATTTTATAGAATTAATTCACATGGATTCAAATAATAAGGAATTAATTCTTAAATTAGAATACCAATATCCAATAATAATTAGAGATTACAGATATTAGAAATCAAATTAAAATATGTAGTTATAGGGGATATATTTTTGATCCTAAATCACCACTTATCTGGAGAAAAACAGTTATCCCTAATCAGGGATTATAATTAATATGTGAAGTATAAGAAGGGAGTTTAAGTGACAAGGGATTAAACAAGGGATTAAATCATTAACAGATAATTAAATAAATAATTTTTACAATAAATAATTTATTATTAGAATAAATAAGTTTTATTACCAGAAAATAATTTCAGGGGATTTTAAAATGACCTATTTAATCTGCGAAAGGTGCGGGGGATATTACCAGCTTAAAGAAGGAGAAAAGGTAGAAGATTTCAGTGATGAATGTGAATGTGGAGGGAAACTATTTTACACCGAAAGTTTACCTGAAAATAGAGAAGGGGAGATTTACCAGGATGATCCAACCGAAGATACCTTCTATACAGATGAATATTCGCAACAAGACCAGGTTGAAGTTGAACCCCCAATAAATAATCAGATTGACGGTGTAGGGCCGCAGACAGATTACCAGATTGAGGATATAGAACCACAGGCAGATAACCAGACTGAGGATATGGAACCACCAGAAAATATCCAAATTGAGGATATAAATGAGAGTATCACCCTCTCAGAACAAGATAAAAAACGAAAAGAGTATAAATATGCCCTGGAATTACAGGAGATACTGGATCTTAGGGGAAGTTATGTGATCAAAGAAGGGGTGGGAGGTCAATCCTTTAAAGTCGTTCCAGAAGGAATAGAAACCCACAACGGATTGTTCATTAAATTTACCGACATAATCAGTGTGGAAGATGTCAGCAAACCCCGTACCGTAGAGAAAAAATCTGGAATAGCTGGTTTAATCTCCTCTGGCCAGTCACTCCTCAGCTCAACACGCCGGACTTTAAAACTCCGTTATCTTGAGGGGGAAATAGAATTCAAAGATGTTAAGAAAAACGATGCCAAAAGACTGGTGAGTTACATCAACCGACTAATCAGCAAAGAATAGACGAATCAAAAAAAAATATTTGGTGGTTTATGAGTTTTATAGATATCATCGTTGGGGTTAAAAACGAAGAAAAATACATTAAAAAATGTATCACCAGTTTGCAGAATCAAACCATTACAGATATCAACATCCTGGTTGTGGATGGTCTTTCCGTTGATAAAACACCCCATATTGTCCGTGAAATATCGGGAAAAGACCCCCGGGTAAAACTCCTTATAAACCCCCAGGAAGTGATAGGTTCAGCCCGTAACCTTGGACTGGAACATTCTGGTGCTGAATACGTTATTTACCTTGATGGGCACTGCTACGTAGGTCAGGATTGGCTGGAAACCCTCTACAAATCATTCGAAAAGTATCATAAACATTGTAAATTGGCCGCAGTGGGGTCTACTTATTCTTCTCCACCGGATGACTCTTTTTTAGGTAAAACCATTGCTCTTGCCCAGCAAACCATTTTTGGCGGGTTTGGCACGTCTTACACTTCCAGTCAAAAGGTGGTGCTGGTGGAAACCGTGGCCTTTGCCCTTTACCAGCGTTCCACACTGGAAAAAGAAAATGTAACCTACGATGAATCCATGACCCAGTGTGAAGACACGGATTTCAATTATCAACTGGTTAAAGCAGGTTATAAACTGCTACGTCATCCCCAGGCACTGGTTTATCAGTACCGCCGCCCCAACTCCCGGGAGTTTTACCGGCAGATGGTTAACTACGGGGAAGGACGGGCTAAATTCACACGAAAACATCCTGAAACCTTGAAATGGTATTATTTCATCCCCCTAATTTTTATCATTTATCCCGCCCTGTTCTTAATAATTTTACTACTCTATCTAACTGGTTATTTAGGGATAAACATCCCCCTCCTGGTTTTAATCCCACTATTATTATATGTCTTCCTGGACATGGTTTACACCATGATGCTGGTGGTAAAGCTGGGTAACTGGAGGGGTATCTGTTCCTTCCTGGTATTCCCTCTGGAACACTGGGGATACGGGTTAGGATTTTTAAAAGGCCTATTGAAAAGATGATTTATAATGTGTAGTGAACTTAGGAAGTGTAAACTATAATGAGTAATGAATCCCCCCGGGTTTCCATAATCATCTTAAACTGGAATGGATGGATGGACACCCTGGAATGTTTGGAATCCATTTACCAGATTGATTACTCCAATTATGATGTGGTGGTGGTGGATAATGCCTCCCAGGATAACTCCTTGGAAAAAATTAAAAACTACGCAAAGGGATTGGAAACAGTTGAATCAAGGTTAGTGGCTTACCGTTTTCAGAATAAACCACTAGAAATTTTTGAATTTTCTGAAAAAAATTATTTCAATCTTCCGGTCATCGTTAAAGAAGATTTGGATCTTATTCCTTCGGATAAAAGGATCATAATCCTTAAAAATAACCAAAACCATGGTTATGCCCAGGGCAACAACCTTGCCATTGAATTCACCCATAAACACCTGGATCCAAACTATATTCTAATTTTAAATAACGACACTGTGGTTCATGAAGATTCTGTTAAGTGCATGGTCAACGCCGCCCAAAAAGATGAAAAAATTGGGGCAGTTACTCCCAAGGTATATTATTACGATTACCAGGGTAGGGCTGATGTTATAAGCCATGCTGGAGAGGAATTCAACCTGTATATAGGTCGAGGTAAACGATTTTGCAAGAATCAGGTGGACACAGGCCAATGTGACCAACCTCGAACTGTGGACACCATTGAGGGTTGTTCCCTACTCCTTAAAACCGAAGTGTTGCAGGAGGTGGGGCTCTTTGATCCAGTGTACTTCGCCTACTGGGAGGACACTGACCTATGCTTCCGGATCCGAAAAGAGGGTTACCACCTTTCATACGTCCCTCAATCCAGAATATGGCATAAGATCGGTGTTTCCTGGGACAGTTATTTCAGTTACTTTGTGATCTATCATTACCTGGTACGCAACCGTTTGCTATTCATGTGGAGGTTTGCTTCACCACTCCAGAAAACTACCTTCACTGTGTTTTTCGGTTTTTACCTCCTGGCTAACATAGTATTGATGTTATTAAAAGAGGATTCTAAAAATTCAAAAAAGGGATTAATAGCAATTTATAAGGGTATTAACGATTTTCAAGGTTATATAAATTTAAAAAAATTTGAACTATGAAAGTAGGTTTCAATTACTCTAATAATAAGGAGTAGTTTATAGGTCATGGATTTTTTTAATCATTCGGATTATTATCCCCTAATTAGTTCCTCCAATAATTTAAAATCCTCTTTTCCAATGATTTTAAGCATGTACAATAGGGGAATATAAATTATCAAACCGACGAGTAAGGCTAAAAACCAATTAAATGGGTTAATTATAGAGATTATAATGGCCAAAACAAATGCACTGATTAGTGGTTTTAATATATTGTCTATGATTGATATCCGATGGAAAAATCGAGATATATAGCTAAACATTAGAATCAACACGCATAACTCCGTTAAAACAGTCGCAACAGAAGCACCAAAGTAACTGAACTGGGGAATCAGGAAAAGATTCAAAATAACATTTAAAACGGCACTAGCTGCAGTTACAATTGCCACAAATCGTTGTTTATTAATGGATCCCAACAAATTGCCTGAGAGATATGTAATGAAAATAATGGGAATTACACAGATCAGTATTTGAAGGGCAGATATGGAAGGGATGAAAGCACTGCCATATATTATTAATATAATTTTATCTGCGAATATAAATCCAAAGACCAATATCATGAGGGCAATAATGAAGAGGTACTTGAACATCCTTTCATATTCTAGTTTCAGAAGATTTTTTGCAGATTTAAAGTGTTTAGACATGACAGGGAACATGGAAATCACCAAAACACCAGGTATAAACATTAAAATAAAGATCAGTTTATACGCTGCATTGTAGAACCCCACAGCGGTATTGCCAACCAGCAGGGAGATCATAACTGAATCTATGTTGAAATATATTTCAGTGAAAACCATGGCTAAAACAAAGAATAAAGATTCTCCCAATACTTTTCTCGAAAAATCAAGATCAAATTCTATTTTGGGGATAATAAACTTTCTAAGTGAAACAACAGCAACATAGATCAGAATTATCAGGCTAACTATAAAATAGACCAGGGCAAAATAAACAAGGTCCATGTTTAAGTGTATCCCCAGTAAAGCCAATACCAATAATAAAATGTTGGTCAAAACAAGTCCTATGGCCTGATATTCCATTTTTTCATAGGATTGGAACAGAGAATAGAAAAGCTGGATGAAGGAGTTAAACAGGACGTAGAGGGCGATTAAATACACCACATCAACCGTTTTTGCTGGATAGTTAAGTCCATTAATTATTAGAGCTGCCAGAATGAGGGTAAGTAATGAGGCTATTATCTTTATTCCTAGGGCATTACCCAGATATTTGGGGGCCAGTGATGGGTCACGGGATATCTCTCTTACAATAAATTGACTCAGACCTAAATCAGCCATGATCCCAAAAATAGTGGTAAATGCAAGAGCAAAAGAGAGAATTCCGTACTCTTCAGGTCCCAAATAACGTGTAATGTACATTATAAAAAAGAATCCCAATATATAACTGATGATCTGGGAAACAAACAACACTCCCGTGTTTTTAGCTACACTACGAATTCCACTCATTGGCCCACTCTTAAAATTTTTAATTAATTCTATAGAATATCTTTAAAGGAATTCAACATCTTTGTACTGTAACTTTCCCAAGAAAAATTATCTGCTATATATTTAGAAATTTTACGTGTTTCTTTAGCAGTTTCGGAGGGATTGTCTCTTATTTCCAATATTTTAATGGCCATCTGTTCAGTATCTTCCAGTGACACAACATATGGATATTCGGGAAGAACCTCGGTGATACCGCAATGGTCAGATATTATGGTGGGTATTCTTCCTAACATGGTTTCCAAAGGAAACATACCCCATGGTTCAGATTCTGGTACAAAAACAGCAATATCAGCAATATCATACAGTTCATATAGCTTTGCATCAGGAACAGAACCATAAAATTTAACATCAATCTTATTACTGACAGCAAATATGTCCATTTCTTTTTTCAACTTTTTTGAAATCACATCTCCCACAAAATGCAATCGAGCATTGGGTAATTCTTTACTTATCAATGAAAATGCTTTTAAAACATCTAAAGGATGTTTTTTTGGATGTATGGGACCTACAAAAATGGAATCAAAATAATCATTGTCAACATGTTTTATTTTCCTTTCTAAATCCACACCTGAGCCAAGGGTTTGTACTGGTTTATTGGGATACATCCTTTTTATTTTACTCCCCATCATCTCTCCGAATGTTACTATGAGTCGAACATTGGATGAGAAATACCGGTCAGTTCTGTAGTGTAATGATTTAAATCCATTGATTTTTTTATAATCGGTGTGCATGTATGGTTCGTTGCACATCCAGACCACGGGTATATTGGTGAAGTTGGAAATCCACTGGGCAGGATGGTTGTGGGCATTTATGATATCATGTTCACCCACCATCTGATTGAGTTTTCTGACCATGAAAGCCCACCGTAGGTCATCCACACTCCAGTGGGTGGTGAGTATCCATGGTTTATCCAGTGATACAATTTCCACGTTAGTCAATAAGTAATCAAAAACATAGTTATTTTCCTTTTCAAAGGTGTAAAAGGTAATATCATGCCCCATTTTATCCAGAAAATAACACAACTTGCAGACCTGTTTCTCAGCACCACGGGGGTGAATTAACTCTGGGTGGATCATGCCAATATTCATTTTAACCCTCTAACATACAGAATACAGTTTAATTCTTTTAAGGCTATTGATCTAAGTTTATTATAATATAAATTTTTATAACAAGGGGACAAGTATGTTTTGATAGATTAAAGGGGTTAAAAATTAAAACCACATATTATACATTGTGCCCTTATGATATTGGTTTATTAAACTCTTGGTATATAATAAATATTCATTAACTTTACACACATTTAATCTATAAGATAAATATGAAAGTAGGAATACTATCCTGGATACTGGACCGGGAAAGAACAGGTATTGATAATTACCTCTACAACATTGTCCGGGAAATGATTATTAAGGATAAATCCCGTGACATCACCCTGATCCATTACCGGAAAACAGACAACCCCCTATACCAGATGGTAAATGAGGTGGTTATCAGCTCTTTACCTGGAAATATGGAAAACCCGGTGAGCCTGTCCCGGGCTCTTAAAAGGGAGGAAATCGACGTGTTACATTTGCCCTCCCACATGGCACTCCAGGTTAACCCTTTTTTCGTAAGTTCCCCGGTGAAAAAGGTTTTAACCATCCACGATCTTATTCCCTTTTTCTTCAAGGACAAGCTCCCTTTTTTCTATAAATTCTGGGCACCCTCACTGAAGCTAATCAAAAACAGGCCCCACTGTATAATTACCGACTCACAAAACACACGTAATGACCTCATAAACCATCTCCAGATACCTGAAGAAAAGATAAAAGTCATTCCCCTGGCCCCTAATAAAGATTACACTTTTATGGAGGACAAATCTCCAGTAAAACATGAAATACTGGTTAATTATGGGATATCTTCCCCATTCATCCTTTACGTGGGGACGGTTGAATTACGTAAAAATATCCCCCTTCTCATTAAATCCTTTTATAAGCTCTTGAAGAGTGGAGTGGAGTGTAAATTGGTATTGATTGGAAAATTAGGTTATGGATTTCCTGAAATATCTCAAACTGTAGAGACACTGGGACTGGGGGATCAGGTTCTGTTCATGGGTTATGTTCCTGATGAGGATCTGGTTAAATTCTACAATGCTGCCGATTTATTCGTCTTCCCCTCACTATACGAAGGATTTGGACTACCTCCCCTGGAAGCCATGGCCTGTGGATGTCCACTAATATCATCAAACACCTCTTCCCTACCCGAAGTAGTGGGGGATGCGGGAATCACTCTGGATCCAGAGGACTGTGAAGGGTTCACCAAAGCCATGTACCAGGTAATGACCAGTCCCGGTCTCCAGGAGGAAATGAGTCAGCAAAGTCTGGAAAGGGCTAAATTATTTTCCTGGAAAAAAACTGCCGAGGAAACCTGGAAAGTATACCAGGAAGTCCATAAAGAGGGTTATTAAATAAAGAATGAATTCCCTAAATAAAGAAATGGATTCCCCTTTAAGTTAAAATTGAACCATTTAAGTTAAAATTGAAGATGGATTAAAAAATTCAATAAATCTGAAGGTTTAGTAATCATGAAAATAGCTGTATTTCATAACCTGCCCACGGGAGGGGCCAAGAGGGCACTGTACAACAGTGTTGAATTCCTGTCCCGGGATCATCAGGTTGATGTTTTTGTTCCTTCCCTGGCTGATGAAGATTATCTATCCTTGAAGGATGTAGCCCATGGTTTTCGCATCTATCCCGTGAAAAATACCCTCCCTGGTTTTTTATACTCAACCCTGAAGTACTTCCCCTCCAAAATTTCCATCAGGGACCTGGAAAAAACCCAGAAACACATGGCCCAGGAGGTTAACCGCAGGGATTATGATGTGGTTCTCTGTGAGCAGGATAAATACACCATGGCTCCCTTCTTTTTGAAATACCTTAAAAAACCACATGTTTATTTTTGCCAGCAACCCGTACACTCCCAGGGTAAGATTTCCCAGATACTGTACAATGAGGCGGGCATAAAAACCTCCTTTAACGTCGAAGCCCTGCGTTTTAGACTTTTCATGAATCGTATGATTAACCTGGACCAAAAATTGGCCAGTCACTCACACTACACAGTGGTAAATTCCTATTTTTCCCATGAAACCGTATTAAGAAGTTACGGAGTAAATGCCCTGGTTTCTTACCTGGGAGTGGATACCAGTCAGTTCCGGCCAATGGATATTCCCCGTGAAAACTTCATCCTCTCTGTAGGCCGTTGCATACCAGAAAAAGGCTTTGATTTTATTATAAAATCCCTGGGAAAAATTGATGAAAAAACACGCCCGGAACTGGTTCTTATCTCTGACTTGGTAAATATATACTGGAAAAATTATCTGGAAAACCTGGCCCACCAGTTAAATGTTAAATTGAAGATCTTGGTTCTGGTAACTGAAGAAGAACTGGTGGAACTTTATAATAAGGCTCAACTAGTTGTTTATGCACCATACCTTGAACCCTTTGGCCTGGTTCCCCTGGAAGCCATGAGTTGCCGCACCCCGGTGATAGGAGTAAAGGAGGGAGGTGTAAGGGAAACCATCCAACATCAGGAGACAGGAATACTCACCGATAGGGACGAAGTATCATTTTCCCAGGTAGTTACCGAACTGCTGCTTGATCCGGATAAAAGGGAAAAACTGGCCACACAATCTTATAAGAACATCCAGAAATTCTGGACACTGGAACATTCTGGAAAAAGATTGTTAAATCATTTAGAGCGTGCAGTTGATTTATATTAGGTTCAAGCCATATTATCCATGTTAACATGTTAGATTAAGGCCCTGGTTTGAATATGAAAAACAAAGACCATGATATGGAGACAACTCACCGTGTTTCCATAGTGATTATAAATTGGAATAACTGGATGGACACCCTGGAATGTTTAAAATCACTATTAAAGATTAACAACTCCGTATTCCAGATTGTTCTGGTGGATAACAATTCCACTGATGACTCCATCACTCAGATCCGGGATTTTGCCCGACAAATACCCCTGGAAATTGCTGAATTTAGAGAAGGTGAATTAGACGACACTCGATCTAAAAATGATTTGCAGAAGAAACTGGTACTGATCAAGAATAATATTAATCATGGTTTTGCAGCTGGAAACAATATTGGGGTTTACTTTGCCTTACAATATCTTAACCCGGATTATGTCTTACTTTTAAATAACGATACCATTACCCATGAAAATTTCCTGGATGAATTGCTTAGGGTGGCCTGCCGAAATGATAGAGTGGGAAGTATCCAGCCGGTACTCGTAAACTACGATGCATCAACCATTGATTCCCTGGGCCAGGAGTGTTACTGGTGGGGTGCTGAGGATATCTGCATGGGACAGCCCCTTAACCACATTGAAAAGGGAATGTTCAGTGATGGGGAAATATTTGGGTCCTGTGCAGCAGCCGCCCTCTATCCCTGCGAAGTTTTAAGGGAAAGTGGACTGTTTGATGAGGATTTCTTTGTGGAACTGGAAGATGTAGATCTTTCCTGGAGGATCCGTTTATCTGGTTATAACTCATTTTTAGCCGGAAACGCATTGGTTTATCATAAACGCGGTGTTTCTGGTACTCTGTCCTCCCGGGACATAATTAAAGGGGTGAAGGATGAGTCCATTGTACGTAAATGGCACCGTCAGAGTAGAAACTGGCTAATAATTGTCACCCGTTACTACCCTAAATCAATCATAGCCAAGGCAATATTCAGATATCCTCATAAAGTGCTTTTCACCCTTTTCAGGTTAATCTATTCGTCTATTATCCTGGGAAAAATTAGAAAAACCGGTAAAATTTTACACAAAAATTTAAAAGTCCGCAAGAAAGTTAAAAAAAATAGATTTTGGAGTCAAATTTGGCAGAAATGGCTTAAAAGTAGTCCCACAACATGTGGAAATGTGAATGATGGATAGTCAAATCTTTTCATGCAATTGGATTCCATTTCACAAACAATTCCTTTATATTGGGGCTTTCCAGTAACCGTATATAACTTTCAGTGACAAGTGAACAGGATGAGGATGAAACTAAGGGTAACCCCTTAAATCCCAGGAGATTGGTTATGGTTTCATCAGTTCTTGTGTGAATCTATATTATTTTCTTCTGTTTCAGAATCCTTATCCTTTGGAGGGGTTTTTCTCTCAAAATCTGAGGATTGGCCTTTTTCTAGTGCTATTTCCTGTACTAAATGGGTTATTTCTTCCTCAACATTTTCGATCATGTTGTATATTTTGAATATAAAATAATAACAGCCAATTAACCCAATTATAAGTATTAAATCAAGTCCCCGACCAATTCCAGTGGCTCTGGCCAGTAATGAACTGGTATCCGGATTAACCGAGAAAATGATCAGCAGTATCCACACTGCACTCCACACCAGGAGCATGTTGAGGGACATTTTCCCACTTTTGAATCTTAAAAAGGTGACTATCATACCAATTATCCCGATTAACACTCCAATATACTGATATAATATCATTGACACAACCTCCAATTGGTTCCTGAAATATTCTTAAAGTTCTTGAAATATTCTTAAAATACACTTTCTTAAATTATACTGAAGATATTCCTTACTTGAAGATATTCCTGATTAATTTGGCCAGTATTTTAAGTCCTACCCTGGTGTTGGTCCCCTTGGAAAGGGAGTAGTCAGTGTAAATGGTGGTAATGGGTACTTCGACCAGTCGCAATTTTTTACGCTGCACTTCCCCAATGATCTCTGAGGAAATACCGTAATCACGGGAGTGAAGTTCCATTAATCCGGCTGCTTCGTTGCTGAATGCACGTAGACCTGATTGGGAATCTTCAACATCCCTACTATAAAAGATGAGGGTTATTATATTCATCACCACATTCCCAAACTTCTTACGAAAGGGCATTTCCTGAAAGTTCCTCTTCCCAATCACTACATCGGCCTCACCATTGATCAGGGGCAGGCAGAGGGGAATAATATCCTGGGAGTGGTGCTGACCATCGGCATCGAAGGTTACGATTATATCTGCATTGTGTGATAGGGCGGCCTTAATACCTGTTCTCAGAGCACCACCCAATCCACGGTTTATAGGATGTCGGTAAAGACTTACCTGGGAGGGATATCTTTTTACGAAACCACTGGCGACCCAGTAGGTGTTGTCGGTGGAACCATCATCAACCACCATCAGATTAACCCCCAGATCAACCAGTTCCCCCATAACGCCATCTAAGGTTTTTTCCTCATTGTAAGCAGGTAAAATGACGTATATGCCTTTTTGCTGCTGGAATAAATCTACCTCAGCTCCAATATTCTTCAATATGATTTCTCCTCTGGTTAAACGAATGCTAAAATGGTTTCAAGTCTTAATCAAGTTTTTATACTACTCTTAATCTAATTTCCCTTCTAAACTGATATAAAGCAGGATATCTCGAGATATTTCACAACCAACCCAATTTTTTTTGACATTAACTGAGTTTTATTGCCAGCTCAGCCACTCTTTTACCCAGATTCTGTGAGGTTTGCAATCCCATCTCATCCTCAGCAGTGGCTCCCACACCAGTTCCACCGTAGTGGGCCATAGGGGCCCCATCACCAACAACTATGGCATCCTGGATGAGTAAAAACTCATGAATAGCAGCAATCGTGGTTTCCTGACCACCATTACGGGACCCCCCAGTAGCTATGGCTCCACCAACCTTATTTTTAAGTTTAAAATCCATCCGCAGTGGTCTGGAGCGGTCCATTAACATTTTAAGTTGTGAAGTTACATTGCCAAAGTATACCGGGCTTCCAATGATAAAACCATCGGCTTTCACCATTTTTTCCAGTATTTCTCCCATATCATCGTATATGGCACATTCACCAGTGGCTTTGCATATATCACAAGCCACGCAGGGCTCAATTTCGGCACTTCCCAATCTCACCAGTTCTATCTCTGCTCCTACATCACCGGCGGCCTTTAAAGCTTCTTTTATCAGATTTTCAGTGTTACCTTCTTTACGGGGACTTCCCACTATTCCCATGATTCTAACCAATTGAACATCCTCCCAATATTAAATTCAGGATTTTTAAAAATTTCTTGACAAAAAAATTTTTACCTTTTTTGATAATTGAATCTTATATTCTAATTGAATCTTATATTCTAATTGAATCTTATATTCTAATTGAATCTTATATTCTAATTGAATCTTATATTCTAATTGAATCTTATATTCTAATCGTTTGATAAATCCATATCATTCATATTAAATGATTCTATGTTAAAAATAGTATCCTCAATTTTAAGTAGTTGTATGCTTAGAGTATACCTTAACTTTTTCCGGGGATGATTATGGTTAAGCCCAAGATAAAGTGATTTTCAAAGAAAGACCTTCTTAAATGTTAATCTTAAGTTTTGCATTGATTTTAAAAATAATTATAATATTATTTTAGGAATCATTAGAATTGCATTTTTTTTAAAAAGCTAGGGAGTTAGTTCAATGACAAATATTAAAAATAATCATTATACTCCTTTAATCCCTGAAGAAGCGGCTATGGCTCTGGTAAGAGAATGGTCCCTGAGAGAAAGGAATGGGGATAAAAATGCCCGCCAGTGGGCGGCCCAGGAGTTGAAGGCTTTCCTGGTGGAAACTGCCGACGGCACTTACACTTTAAAATCACAGATAAAGGATGATTCCTCGGAAACCATGCACACCACCCATGGTGCACTCCGGGAAGCCCGAGAAAAATTCGCAGAACCATCCCAGTTAAGGGGAAGGAAGAATATTGCTATCCTGGATATCTGCAGTGGACTGGGAATCAATGCAGCCGCAGCACTGGAGAACTTAAAAGATCCCATCCAAGGTTGGAAGATGGAACATTTGGTCCTGGATATGGTGGAAATATCATGGGAAACCCTGGCCGCCACTTTAATAATCCCCAGAATCTCTGAATATCATGATATTATCAGGAAAGCCGTAGAAAATTACCTGGTAGAACATGGTTTACTCTCATTTTCCTGGGAAGAAAAAGAAATACCGCCTTCTGTGGATATTCAGGTGCACTGTAAGGATGCCCGGAAATTGGTGGCTGAAATTCCAGAAAACACGGAGTACGATGCTGTATTTCTGGATCCCTTCAGCCCGGCCAGATCACCCGAGCTTTACACCAATGAATTCCTTTCTAAACTTGCAAATTTACTGAAAAACGATGGTGTTATTATAACCTATACCTCTGCCGCCCCGGTGCGTTACGCACTTCTAAACGCAGGACTGGAAATAGGTGAAGGTCCAGTTCTGGGGAGAAGTGGTGGAACCATAGCTTCACCTTCCAGGGATAGGATAACCAAACCCCTGAAAGCTGCTGATGAACGTATGGTGGCCCTTTCTGATGCCGGGATACCCTACAGAGATCCTGATTTAAACGCTTTAACTGAGGACATACTGAATAACCGGCACAAAGAGAGAATGGAAGTAAGAGGTGAGTCTAAATTGGCTTCTACCGTTAAAACTCCGGTATATCTGGTCAGTGATATGGGTTATGAGCGCCAGAAACGGCGGGTGCTTAAACATTTGCAGAAATTTAATATTAATAGTTTAAATGACTCTAAAGCACGGTTCCTGGTCTGCCCCCAGTTTCCACAGTGCATATGCCATTGTCATCAGGAACGGCCAGCAACATCAAGGGGAAGAATCAAAGAAATGGAAAAGAGAATGGAGATTATATCCCATCTATGAAAAATTTAAGGGAATAAAATAAACTGTCCCTTTAATAACCCTCTCTAATGGTAATTCCTACAGTAAATATGGGTTTTATTAAGGATAAGGAA
>Ga0228535_1000409_pt1:115000-124582 | contig 124582 bp, 116 predicted proteins | sample SJ1metagenome_FD_168457 | JGI IMG/M metagenome (GOLD analysis project Ga0228535, IMG submission 168457) | Enriched culture of PCE-dechlorinating microbial communities from Ithaca, New York, USA - SJ1 | ecosystem: Engineered > Modeled > Simulated communities (microbial... >...
TAAAGATTTCATTGAAAAGGACTGTAAGGGCAAAATCGAGGGGTACCGTGAAGGTGGAGATGACCTGATAGCCAACCTACCCACCAAGGACGCGGCACTGCGGGCCGGAATTGACTCTTCATGGCACGCCCTAAACAACGGTGCCAGATTAAGGGTAGGAATAGGTAAAAGTCGCCGTGAAGCAGGCGAACGTGCACAGATGGCCGATGATATTAAGCTGTGGAACAATTCCCCAGTTATGGTCTTTGATTTAGCCGATGGAATCTACGCCTACTACATCCCCTCCGAATTCAACCGGGCCATCATTGAATTTTTACAGGAAAAAAGTGGCAGGGTAGTATTGATTTTCGTCTTTGTCTTCCTGGTCACCCTCATTGGCTGGAATGTGGGATACTGGGAATTTGGACTGGTGGCCATTGCCCTGGCTTTACTCTACGCCCTCACTGCCTAGTCAATGATACAGAGTCTAGTTGGAATGTATATTAAATTAAATATTATGAATTAAGATTACACGTGAATTAAGCTTTATAAACAGGATTAAGATTAAATAAACAAAGAAATTAAAGGCTTGATTAGGAATGAAAGCAGAATTAAAGGCAAAAGCAACCGTTGCCCTGGTGATTTCACTTATCGCGTTTGGATGCGGTACCGGGGCCAGTTTAATCACTGGAAACTTTAAATTTGCCAACAATGATACCTCCGGTTTGAACTTAACCGCACCCGGTGAATTACCGGTGGTTTATGACATGGGTAACGGCAGCCATACCAACACTACCAATACCCAGAACACAGCACAGGCACCATCATCTCCTTCCTCCAGCTCAGAAGATGTATACAATGAACCCAATAATACCCCTACTAATACCCAGACTAATCAATCCAATACCAGTACTAATGGGCCTTAATAGAGGGTAAATACGGATTAACATGTGAACTTAATTTCTGGATGATTCTTAAAGTAGTACACCTTCTAAGGATACATCTTACTAATGGATACAGACTTAGTGTAATTAGTCTTCAGTTTAATAATGATAAGGATTGGAATAGATGATTAATAGGAATATTCAGAAGAATAAAAGATATTTAGACGGATAAAAAGGTGGGAAAATGAAAAAAGTTGAAGGCGGAATATGTGCAGTGGAAAATGTCCTGGCAGCTGGTGCCTGTGAAGACAATTACGGGGTGGCACTTATCCACTACCCACAAAGCAGTGCCGCAGCAGTATTCACCAGAAATAAAGTACAGGCCGCCCCTATTATCATCACTAGAGAATCAGTTAAAAATGGAAAACTATCGGCAATAGTAGCCAACAGTGGCAATGCCAACTGTTTCACTGGTGAAAAAGGCATTGATGATGCTAAAGAAATGACCCACCAAGTTGCCCAAGGCCTGAACATCCTACCGGAAGATGTGGCTGTAGCCTCCACCGGGATCATTGGACGCCAACTACCCCTACCCATCATCAGCAAACTCATCACCGATGCTCTGCGAAGACTGGATAATTCACCTACAGCCTCTAAAAACGCTGCTGAGGCTATAATGACCACTGACACATATCCCAAGGAATTTGCAGTGGAAACTACACTTACTAATGGTAAAACAGTCCGTATTGGGGGGATATGTAAGGGTTCGGGAATGATCGCCCCTAACATGGGCACCATGCTTTCTTTCCTTACCACGGATATAGAAGCCAGCCCAGCAGAACTCGAAGAAGCCCTGCAGAAATCGGTGGAAAAAACATTCAACATGGTGGTGGTGGATGGAGATGAAAGCACCAATGACATCGTGGTACTCTTATCCCGACCCGGCCAGGGAAACATCGATGAAAAATTCCAGGAAGCCCTGGACTATCTGTGCAGTGAACTTACCCGGATGCTGGCCCGGGATGGGGAAGGGGCAACCAAGTACATGGAAGTAGAAGTTATCGGTGCCCAAAGCCTTAATGATGCTAGAATTGCCGCTCGATCAATTGTTAAATCACCACTGGTAAAAACTGCTTTATTTGGAGCCGATCCTAACTGGGGCCGTATTGTGGCTGCAGTGGGCTATTCTGGAGCCAGTATGAATGAGGAAACCGTTACTGTCTCCCTTGAAGATGGTGAACGAAGGGTGGCTGTGGTAGATAAAGGTGAAATAAAGGCCTTTGATGGTACAGAAGAGCTTGAACTGGCAGAAAGCATAATGGAAAGGGAAACCATTAAAATAACCGTTGATTTATCACTCGGAACATTTATGGCCACAGCCTATGGATGTGACCTAAGTTATGACTACGTACGCATAAATTCAGAGTACTCTACTTAAATTGTAATTACAATTTGATTAAATTCAAAACTACAGGTAAGATAAAATGAAAGTAATGATTATAGGCGCAGAAGGAATGTTAGGGCACGATTTGGAAGATATTTTATCCAAGGACCACCAGATAAGCACCACCACCATTGACACCCTGGACATAACTGACATTGAAAAAACCATTAAGACTGTGAAAGACATTAACCCCGATGTACTGGTTCATGCCGCTGCATTTACCGATGTTGATGGAAGTGAAGACAAAGAAGACCTGGCTTATAATGTAAATGCATTGGGAACACGTAACGTGGCACTGGCCTGCCGGGAAGCGGACAGTGCACTGGTTTACATCTGTACGGACTATGTATTTGATGGAACCAAAGGCACACCCTACCGGGAGTATGACCAGACCAATCCCCTCAGTGTTTATGGAAAAACCAAACACCAGGGTGAAGTATACATCCGTGATATACTCAATAAATTCTACATTGTCCGGACAGCATGGTTATACGGATACCATGGCCCTAACTTCATCACTACCATGCTAAAATTAGCAGAAAACCATGATAGCATATCGGTGGTTAGTGACCAGATAGGATCCCCCACCTACACCCGGGACCTGGCTAATGCCATAAACCAGCTAATAACCAAACCTGCTTATGGTATTTACCACGTTACTAACAGTGATCACTGCTCCTGGTATGAATACGCCCAGGAAATCTTCCAGAATGCGGGTATTGACATTGAACTTAAACCGGTATCCACCGAGGAATTTGGTAGTGCTGCTCCCCGTCCACTGTACTCTGTTCTGGATAACTACAACTGGAAAATGGAAGGATTCCCACCAATCCGAAGTTACAAAGATGCATTGAAGGAATATATGGAATTGTTAAAATAAAAAAAGCAATAATTACCCGGTTAAAAACTAATAACCATTTTTTTCTATTTATTTTATATTATTCTATCAATATTGGCCAAAAAACTGTTTTTAAAGATATATTATCTAAAAAATTAATTTTAAATAATAAAAAAATAGTAAACGGGAATTGATTAGTAATTCCCTTAATTTTATGAATTTTCTTAAGTGCAGCGATTATTCTTTAATTGAACCTAGAGGGTGAGTTTAGATATTCTCTCCATGGCCTTTTCAGTATTTTCCAGGGTGTTGAAGGCGGTTAACCGGAGGTAACCTTCACCACTGGGACCGAAACCTACACCGGGAGTTCCCACCACATGGGCTTCATCCAGGAGCAAATCAAAGAACTGCCAGGAATCCATAGCCTGGGGAGTTTTAACCCAGATATATGGTGAATTAATTCCACCGTAAACCCGTAAACCCAGATTTTCCAGGCTGTTCCTGATGATAGAAGCATTGTTCATGTAATAATCAATGGATTCATTGATCTCTTTCTGACCCTCAGGGGAGTACACTGCACAGGTAGCCATCTGTATGGGATAAGAAACTCCGTTGAACTTGGTGGTTTGGCGCCGGTTCCAGAGACTGTTAATGGAATGGGGATTTCCTTCACCATCAAAACCCACCAGTTCCCGGGGGACCACGGTGAAAGCACACCGGGTACCAGTGAAACCAGCATTTTTGGAAAAACTCCTAAATTCAATGGCCACTTCACGGGCACCTTCAATCTCGTAGATACTGTGGGGAATGTTATCTTCCCTTATGTAAGCTTCATAAGCAGCGTCAAATAAAATAATGGAATTATTTTCCCGGGCGTAATCCACCCACTGTGCCAGTTGTTCTTTGGTAAGAGCAGTACCCGTGGGATTGTTGGGGAAACAAAGGTAAATCAGATCTACGGGTGTTGTGGGGAGTTCGGGTACAAATCCATTATCTTCAGTGCAGGGGATGTAAACCAGTTTCTGGTAACGGCCATCATCACCCATGGGTCCGGTTCTGCCCGCCATGACATTACTTTCCACGTAGACCGGGTAAACTGGATCGGTAACTGCCACAGTGTTTAACAGGCCAAATATCTCCTGAATATTACCAGTGTCACACTTGGCACCGTCGCTGATGAAAACTTCATCCGGGGCAAGGTCTATACCGCGTGGTGCGTAATCATTTTTTATGATTTCATTGATCAGAAAGTCATAACCCTGTTCTGGACCATAACCACGGAATGATTCGGCATCACCCATTTCCTGTACAGCTTCAGTGAATTTTTCAACCACAGCACGGGGTAAAGGTCGGGTTACATCTCCAATACCCATTCGTATTATATCCACATCAGGATTATCATTCTGGTATTTCTCTACTCTCTGGTTAATTTCCGAGAAAATATAGTTGCTTTTAATTAACAGATAGTTTTCATTAATTATAACTGCCATCTAAGATTACTCCTATGATTTTTCATTAATAAATTCTTGTTAATGGGGTATTGCATAAAGAAATTTTTAGTAAGAAATTAAATCTATTTCCAATCTTTTCCACCCATTATTCTTATTATAACCTATTTTCTCGTTATCTCTATTTATCCTTTTTTACAGTCCGTATATTATCATCAATATGATATAGGGGAAGAGTAAAATTTATTTTTTAGTATTACTTAATATAATTAAAGTAAGATAATGTCGGGTAGTGAAAGATTTGGGAAAAAATCTATAAGTAGACTAAGCCAAAATGACCTTGTGGATAATTATCTTAAGGGTTTCATTGGAAATTATTTAAAAAAGCCAATAGGTTGCATTCAATATATTTATACGAGTAAATTAAATATGTTAAATGCTCAGGGAACCGCTAGTACTATATCTTCCGGAGGGGTTCACTTTCTGGATAAAGTTTATATGGACAAAATGGGGAAGTTTAACCCATTTTAAAACTAGGATTAGGATTAAATTTTGACATTTCCTATTCAAAATATATTTTAGGGAATATTTATTAAATTGAGGAGAATTTGACATGAAGTGCGTGGTAATAGGTGCAGGTAATGCTGGAAGACCAGCTGCCAGAATTTTAAATTATGCAGGTCACCAAGTTCAAATAACTGATGAAAAGGAAATGGAGGAATTTCCGGAAGACGTGCAGAAAACTCTCCTTAAAATGGAAGAAGAGGGAGTGGATCTCCAACTGGGATGGGATGACCCCACCAACATTGATGATGTGGATGCAGTTTACATTTCACCTAACATCCCCAAAGATTCCCCCATCCGACATTATCTGGTGGATAATGAATTAAAATTACTTATTAACCAGGATATTGCTGATATTGTTGATAAAACTATTAATATGGATGTTATAGGTGTGACTGGAACTTTGGGAAAAACCAGCACCACCCATGCCATCTCTGAAATTTTTAAAAATGCCGGTTACAGTGTATGGACCTGTTCATCCCTATCAGGCAACCTGCTCAGTGAAGTTATTGTGGATGGAATCATCAAGGGAGATCATCTTAAAAGTGATATTGCAGTGCTAGAGCTACCCCACGGTACCATTCGACTTCTTTCGGAGCTCAAACTTAAGGTGGGATTAATAACCAATATCTATGCAGATCATCTATCGGAATTCGAGGGTTCCCTGGAAAAATACACCAAGAGAAAACTCATGATCATTGAATCCAGTGAAACCCTGGTGGCCAGCTCCCAGTGCACTCCATTCCTTCAGGATCACGATGCTGTTTATTACTGCTCCCGGGGCAGCGACTGTGACATTAAAGGGTACTTAAAAGAGGACAAAATTAAGATAAAATATAAATTAAAGAAAAAAGAAGGCGAATTTGAAACAAAATTCAACCTGAAGGGATACTACTTTGAAAATGCAATTGCGGCGGCGGCCGTTGCCCTGGCCTATGGTCTTAAAGAAGATTCCATAGTGGATGGAATGAATAAATTTAAGGGCATACCGGGTCATTTAGAGTATGTTGGGGATTACTGTGGACGTGAAGTTCACTTCGATGCTGCATTTGTTCCTGAAGGCATAATTTCCACCCTGGAACAGTTTTCTCAGGACAAATCTAATTTAATAGTATTGATTGATAATCCTGATAGTACCAATCCTCGTGACAAGTTCCAGATAGGTAAATTACTGGGGGACTATGCCCAGGTAATCATCGCCAGCGGATTTAATGAAACCACCGGTGTTTTGGACATGAAATCTGCCCAGGAAGTTCTGGAAGGTGCTAAAGATGCGGATGCCCTAAAAATCGCCACCGAGGATATGATCACTGCTGGTGAATATTCAATTAAACATTCAAAACCAGGAGATACCATACTACATATTGGTCCAGGGGCTATAACCAACTACCAGGACCTTAAAGATAAAATGATGAAGGGAATAGAGGAAGGATGTAAAAAATATTCATAGAAACAGTTTTACAATAATCTGGAATAGAATTATCCGGAAAATAGCTGAAATATAATCTATTTTTTCTTCTTTTTCTCTATCAAAATCTTTCAGGAGTATCGAACAAAGAAGAATCAAAGTATTCATAATCTTCACCGGGAGAAAGGCTTTTTTGCCCCCTAATCTGCACCTATCATAACAATGTTGTTAAAGGATGTTGATGCACCGGGGTCAATATTTCTGCGGGTAATCATAACAAAGGTTACAAAAATATGTCATAGCCACATGTATTTTAGATGGAAAAATGTAATTAAGTTAAAAATCAGTTAGCAAGGGTAACTAAACTGAGATTTAAATAGTATCATGATTAATGTCGGAACTTTAATTTAGGTTAAGGTGTTTAAAAAATGGGATATCTGGTATGCCAGGAATGTGGTGGCTATTATAAATTGCAGGAAGGTGAATCAAAGGATGATTTCGTCTCTTGTGAATGTTACGGTGCTTTAGTGTACGTAGAGTCCATTGAAGATTATTTCAATCCGGATGAACAATCTCCCGGCGAAGTTATGGATAAATCATCAGATAATGTTCTTAAAACTTTGAAGAATGAATCGACTACCTCTGTTACTGAAAATTTGGAGGATAACTCATCCGATTCTAATCCTGAGGAACCGGAGGATATATCTTCTGCTCCTATTCTTGAGAAACCAGGGGATAAATCACTTGCACCTATTCCCGAAAACATGGAAAAAAAGGACCCGGATATTAAGTTATCTGCACTTCCGGAAGAAATGGCAGTCACATCTTCTAAAATCACCTCTAATTCTGATGAGAGCTCTGATTATAAAGAATCAGGGAGGGGTGCCAGTGAAAAATTGAATAATGAATCTTCGCAGATCCCAGAAACTGAAACACCGATAAACCCGGGCCCAAGTAAACCCCCTAGTTTTCCTTTATTCCGGCAGCCAGAGGGAAACCACACCATTAAAAACAGAAATTACTATCATAAAATAAATTCCCGGGACAAGAAACCCGATGTAAAAACCTTAAAACTTATAAAAGACATTAACGGGTTAATAGCTGCCCTTAATTACCATGATTCCTCAGTTAAACTGGAAGCAGTGAAGGCACTGGGGAGTCTAGCTGATGAAAGAGCTATTGAACCCCTAAAAAAAGTTAAAGAAAAGGAGAAAGGCATCCTTAGAACCTTTGCCGGTAATGCTATTTTTCAAATTGAATCCAAAAATAAAGGATTGAAATCCCGGAACAGGGCTGATTATCGTAAAAAATACTATGAAGAATCTCTGTCCCCCATGGGAAAAAGTGAACCCACAAATCATAATCTAAGTGAAAACCGGGGCGATTTATCCCAAATCTCCGCGTTTAAAAATTCAGTTCCTGCTGATTCTTCGCTTAAAGATACCGTAGCCACTAAAGTACCAGAAACATCTAAAGCACATGAAGAACCTAAAAATACCCAAGTATCAGAAGGAATTGGACCTGTAGACAGCCAATTGCAGAATAAATCTAAAACACCAACCCCTATTGATTCGAAGGTCCCTACCCACCAGGAACTACATGATGAATTGCAAGTTCCGGCTAAACCGGAAGTACCTATTGAATTTAAGGGTGCTGCTAATAAAGATATAAGTTCGAAATGGCCTTCTACCGAACTTGATGTTCATATTGGACAGAATGTATCGGTAAAACCAGATAAAACTTCAAAATTAGATTTAACCCGTAGCCCAGAAGCTGTAAATGAAGCTATAACATCAAGTACTGATCATAAATCAGTGCGAAACAGGATCCTGGGAAAATTCAGGGGATCTGGCAAGTCTCAATCTCATGAACAGGTGTTATCTGAAAAATCGGACATACTACATAAATCCACGTATAAATCCACGTATAATAATCAGGAATCTTCGGAGAAAATTGTATATGAGAAAATAGATGATTTGAAGGATTTAAAGAAAGTTAAATCTGATACAACTTCTCCTAAAATTGCTGATACTGATAAGAAATTCCTTGAAACTATTGATAGTAATATTGATAGGGATATGAAGTCTGGAAAAATTAATGAAACCAATAAAGAAACCAGTAAAAAAATTCCAGATGACCACTTCATTCCAGAAGACAGCTATGGGATTCAAGACGATCTTCTTACCAATGAATCCTTATCCACTAGTGAATCCACATCCCCGATAAAATCATCAACTAATCATGATAGCTTAGAGGTAAATGAGCCCCTAGAAGTAGAAACACCTTTGAGGGTGGAGAATCCTGTTGAAGAGGAAAAACTTGTGGAGGTTGAGGAGCCCTCCGAGTTGGAGGAGTCCTTAAAGTTGGAGAAACCTTTGAAGGTAGAGAATCCATTTGAGGTGGAAGAACTTGTGGAGGTTGAAGAGCCCTCCGAGTTGGAGAAGCCTTTAATGGTGAATGAGCCTTCAGATGTTGAGGAGTCTTTAGTGGCGAATGAATCTTTAGAGGTTAATAAGCCTTTAGAGTTAGAGGAATCTTCAGAAATAGAGGAACCTTCTGAAGAAATGGATAAATCTCCGAAAAACACGGTTTCCCCCGAGGATACAAAATTGGAAAGTGGGGTTACCTCTCCAGAAATTACCAAAACAATAATAAATAACAAACCTGCTTCAATAGAAGTAAATATAACTGGTTCGGATGTTAAATTGAATCCCACGCCTGCAGGGGGATCAGTCAAAGGGGACGTCATCATCAACCCTGATTCTCAGGAATTTTTAGGTCTAAAACGGACAGATTTACAATTGTTAGGATTTATAGCCCTTTTTGCCCTGTCTTTAGTGGTTGGTATTTTACTCACCATGAGCTAGACTTTTAATCCTAAGTTTTAATCGGCTCTGTCAAAAACTTGGGGGTTAAATGTCAAAAAGTTTTTTCTGGTTTTGAATTTCTATTCTAATGTTTATTCGTGACATTACTCCTCTTTTAATCTTCATTAACTTCTTAACACTCTTAGGAAA